>Ga0207695_10001332_pt1 | contig 41939 bp, 37 predicted proteins | sample KBSC54metaG_FD_184354 | JGI IMG/M metagenome (GOLD analysis project Ga0207695, IMG submission 184354) | Corn rhizosphere microbial communities from Kellogg Biological Station, Michigan, USA - KBS C5-4 metaG (SPAdes) (version 2) | ecosystem: Host-associated > Plants > Roots > Rhizosphere > Soil...
AGCGCGGCAAGGATGGGATGCACGGTCACGATGCTCACCTCAGCTCGACTTCAGTTGCAGGGCTGGCTGTACCCGCGATGCCCGATAAGTGGGGTAAAGACCCGCCAAAACCGTAGCAAGCACTGCCGTTACTATGGTCAACCCCAACAGGGAAATATCGAGCCGCGCCAAGGTGGCAATCTCCTTGGGAAACATCAGGCTCACTCCAAAGACACCCAGGGCGGTCAACAACACGCCAAGCAATCCCCCTCCGACACCAACGACCCCGGCCTCGATAAGACATTGCTGATAGATGGCGCCTCGCGGTGCACCAAGCGCCCGGCGCAGACCGATTTCGCCACTACGACGTAGAAACTTGGCCAACATCAAGCCAACCGTATTGACCAGGCACACCGCCAACAGGCCCAGCGCCGCCAGTAGCGACACCACGGTGTCGCCAGGCACGACTTCTTCGTAGTCCAACCAGGCAGGCAAGCTGCGGAGCCGATTATTCGGCGCCCACGCGAAACGGCCAGCGCCTTGTTGCTCGCGCGCATAACCATCCAGGTATTTCTCATAGGCCTGCACTTCATCGGCTGTATCCAGTTCAGCCATAAAACCAACCCATGCACAGCTCGAATGCTGCAACCCGGCGAATCCGGCTTCCTTGCTGGTCTCGATACAGTTGGTGTTGCTATGGTTCTCCACGTTCATCGCTATGCCCGTTTCAAAGGGCATGAACAACTCATCCTTGTTCGTGGTGAACCCGCCGGTATTGATGACATCGTAGAAAACCGGCTGAGGGTTCCAATCGTCCAACACACCTATCACGCGGTAATCCTTGCCGTTGACATTGAGTGTCCGGCCGACACTATTGGCACCGGCAAACAGCTCCTGATTCAGTGCGCCAGAGATCACGACCACGGTAGTACGCCGTTCGTCATCCACGGCACTCCAGGCCGAGCCATAGCGGAACGGCACATCGAGCATGGGGAAAAACTGGCTGTAGACGGCATGACCGTTGACGTAGAAAGGATGCTGACCTTCTCGCGCAGGTACTACGGACGGCGAGATGCGATACATCGCCGATTGCAACTTTGCACGCTGATCCCTCATCAAGGCCATCGCATCAGCGTACGTCAGCGTGTCCGGTGGATTCCCTTGATTCTGGCCGGCGAATTTGGGCCCCCACGGGTCAATCGATGGCACGAATAATTTGGAGGATTTCCACGGAATCGGGTCTCCCGATACAGCCCTGAACACCGAGTACGTCGTCATCGATGCAGCCACTCCAAAACCGATGGCCAGCATCATTAGCGCTGTGAGCCCGGAGCTGCGGCGCAGGCTTCGCCAAGCGATATTCAAGTAATAAGCAAACATGGTCAGTAGTCCTGTACTGGCTCAATGATGGACTTGAGTTCAACGACTGCAACGGAAGCACCCGCAACGCAGATAGCCGCGTCGCTCAAGTAACAGCTCTGTCCATCCACCACCCACAGGATCTTTCTCGCAATTGCCAACAATACATGCTCAATATCTTCTCCTTGCTGGTGCTACCTATCATGCCACTCCTTCGCTAATAGTCACCTATTGAACGCCAGATATCGGACCACGCTCCTGGGTCATCTGATTGAATATGTGCGATGCACCAACGCTCGGCAAACTCATCCCCTGGATTGTGAAAGTCCATGAGAAAGCCTGTTTAAAGCCAATTCCTTTGGTGGCCTTGGTGACAAGGCGCGATTAAATCACCCGATTCAAACACGAGACCGGCGTTGATTCACTGTGAGTTAACGAAAAACCATATTTATTATTTGTGACAATGCTCACATCTTCTTCAACCATAGGTTATCCAAAAGCTCCGCGAAATATCAGGCTACTCTGCGAGTATCACACCATTTTTCACACAGAATCACCGGAGAAAATGAGCTTGCGCAATTTCTTGCGCAAAAAAGAGCGCAATAAAATCACGCTTTAAGCGCCCATATAACTATTTGACGGAAGCTTATGCCCTTGATATACAGGCACCCGCATTGCAAGGGAGCAATGCGAGTTAGTCCTTCTATATAGCGCCCGCAATGGGCGTTCACCAGACATCAGGAGATGCACCATGGAAAGCGTATTGTCTCTGCAGTTGTTCGAAGCCACCCTGGAAGAAGTACGGGCGAACTGTGTGTCGGGTGTTAGCTGCGATTCGGGTCAAAGCGGCTAATACGCTGGTCTAATGAGCGGCGTGAGCGTCTATGGCGCTCGCGTCGTTTTCACATAATTAAACTGGTTCTTGAATTGGCGGCGCGATCCTGCCAATAACGGGCGGTTTTCTTAAAAAAATGGGATCAAGCTTAAAAGCTGGCCTTTGGCGTTCGCGTCAAAGAAAAACGCTGGCAAGCTCGATGTATGCCCGGAATTTCTGGCTTCGCATCATTCGACAAGCCAATGCAAAACATGCCCTAACCCGCCCTTACCATGCAGGCGATATTTATCAATCGGTTAGTGAAAATAACGGATGTTTTCAGGAGAATAATTCATGTCCAACGGGCCGGGCGTTTTGTATACATATTTGGACAAGTATTACTACGAAACCCTCGACCGGTATGAACCGGGCGATGAGTACCGATCCATAGCTGAGAAGCATGCGCCATCGTCCTGGGTTTTCACGCCCAAAGGCTTCTGGACTTATTGCGAGCCCCAAGGAATGACAAGGCTCGATTACGGCTGGAAAATACACGTATCGAGTACCATCGAAAACGCTGAAACGACGCTTGACAGGGTCGTGCCCATTCTTATCGAACATGAGGTCCCTTTCAAATTCGCATCGGATCGGAAGATGATGAATTTGTCGTTCAACAAGAACTGGTCCAGATCGCAAGTAGGAAAATTCATCACGGTGTACCCCTTTGGCGTTGATCATTTCGCCGATCTTCTGGAGCGCATCGCTGAAAAAACGACTGACCTGGTGGGGCCTTACGTTCTCACGGATCGGCCTTACCCCAAGAGCCGCGTCGTCTACTATCGCTATGGCGAGCATAAATCCAATGCTCGAAGCGACCCCTACGGGTTCCGTCGCCCCGGCTTCATGATCAATAACCAGTGGTTTGATGACGACCGCACTCCCGTGTTTCGTCTTCCCGCAGGCGTCGAAGACCCGATATTGACGGCGCCCGAGGTCAAAGCCCCTAACGAGAAGGGTGTATTGCTCAATTCACGCTACCAGGTCTTGGGAGCGCTCAAATTCAATGCGTCGGGCGGCATCTATTTTGGCGTCGACACGCACACAGGCATGAATGTAGTCATACGAGAGGCGCGCGCCCTGGCCTCAAAGATGGACAGTTCCGAAAATGGAGACGGATACTCCCTCCGAAAAGAAGCCGATGTCCTGATTCGGCTGCAGAGCCTCGAATGCGTTCCTCGCTTTGTCGAGCTATTCAAGGCCTGGGACAACTTGTTCCTGGTCCAGGAGCGACTGGATGCCGAGTCGCTTTGGGGCTACTCCATGAACTTCTACTTCAACTATAAGAACAAGGACGGTACGCACAAATCCGTCGATTGTTTCAACCAGTATCGTGACGGCATGCGCTCCATCGGCGAAGCGCTGCTCGATGTACATGATTGTGGGGTGGTACTAAGGGACCTGACGCGAACCAATGTATTGGTCACGAAAGACGGCGGCATAAAGTTTGTCGACTTCGAGTTCTCCTACATAGTTGACGATGAGAGCCCCTATGTAAACGGCTGGACGCCTGGGTATGGCGCGCCGGAACAGCGCTCGAACGCGAGCCCTACTCCACTCGAGGACGTATACGCCTTTGGCGCGCTGATGCTCGATTCGCTCTGTTACTGCGCATCCGGTCTTGAGATCGATCGAAGTGGAATACTCGCACGCGCGGAACAAGTCGTCGCGGACCTTGGCTTGCCGCCCGGGTTGATGTCGATCATCAAAGGATTGATGGAGCCGGAGATCGACAAGCGCTGGACCATCCGCAAGGCTCTTGACGTACTGGAAGAACTCGAAGTTCACGACACGCAGAGGGTGCTGCTGGATCTTAATTTTGCCCGCGTATCCTCGCCCAGCGATGCCGAAAAGAAGGATATCGTCGACTGCATCGATGGCATCAAAGCGCATCTCGAAGGCCTTGCAGATTTTTCCCGCCAAGACCGCCTTTGGCCGGCGTCCCCGACCGTCTTCACCACCAATGGCATCAACTTGCAGTGTGGGGCTGCTGGGCCTGCGTTCTTTTTCCTGCGCAGCGACAAACAGGTGAAGTCGTCGATTCTGGATTGGATCGATGCGCAGGCGATCCGAGGGCGGGCTCCCCCAGGCCTGCATTCAGGGTTATCTGGCGTGGCCATGCTGTTCCAGCAAGCCGGCCGACCGGATCGCGCCGCAGAATACATGGACAACATCAGCAAACGTGACGACTTGTACGAGGCGCACGGATTGTATTTCGGTGCCGCAGGGCTGGGCCTGGCAAACCTGCTCATGTACAAGGCCACTGGCAGCGAGCTCTACCTGGAGCGTGCCTTGAATATCGCCGACCAGCTGATCGCGATGTCCAGCACTCGAGACACCGGCCGCTATTGGACCACCGGAAAACGTCTCGCCGTGGGTCTCGGGGAAGGCCAAAGTGGTGTCGCCCTATTTTTCCTCTACCTGAGCATCGCCAGCTCGTCGAGCAAATATCTAAAAGCTGGCAGAGAAGCCCTGGCATTCGATATAGCGCACAAGGTGGATCTTGCAGGAAAAGTCCTGTGGCAGCACTACGAGGACTCGGCACCTGGCGAACCCAACTCTCCTCATACATGGTTTGGCACGTCCGGCATCGGAAGCGTTGCCCTGAGATATCACGCGTGGACTGGCGACACCGAGCTGCTTGAGCTGAGCCAGAAATGTGCCGCCAGCGTCTCCACCCGGTTCACAAACAAGCTATGGCAATATCAGGGCCTGTCAGGATTCGGCGAATACTTGCTGGACATGGCTGCATTTACCGGGGATGACATCTACAGGAACTCGGCTTTTCTGCAGGCAAAAACCCTGCTCGTTCATGGGTTCCGCCATGAGAACGGTATCGCGTTCGCCGGACTGGCATTGCTGCGAATTTGTTGCGACTATGGCTTCGGCTCAAGCGGCATAGGCATGTTCTTGCATCGCCTATTGACCCGGTCGCCCCGCCTCTTGACGCTCGATGATGAAATACTGGCCAGGTGTCGCGACAGGTCGCTAAGCGCCATGAATGTTGCATCATGAAAAACGAAGCGTCTTCAAGCCCTGGCAGCTGGCAGTTCTTGAGGCTGACGAAACCTTATTTGTACAAGGTGGTACTCGCAGCGAGCCTGTTGCTGCTTAGCTCGCTCTTTTCTCTGGTGTTCCCGGCCACGATCGGAAAGGTACTTGATGCTTCCCTCGTGAACCTTCGCAGCCCAACGCTGCACCTGTACGCAGCGCTGTTGCTGGCCATCTTTATCCTGCGAGCACTGGTCGGCTTCACGGGAATGTACCTGCTCGACTCCATTGGCGAGCGGGTAATCCGCGATCTTAGAAAGCGTCTCTTCCAGCACTTCCATTCACTCGACCTGACATTCTTCCATCGTGAGCGCGTGGGGGAGCTGTCGTCCCGTTTGAACGGAGACATCACCGTCATCAAGGCAGCCTTGACGGAAACTGGAGTCAGCATCATCAACCAGCTGTTGCTGCTGTGCGGCTCGGTAGTCGTCATGTTGACGATGAACTGGAGGCTGAGCCTGATCCTCCTCCTGCTGGCTCCCGCCGTCACCATCCTGTCCAACAAATTCGGGGCGGTTCTGGAAAGGCTTGGCAAGGATGTTCAAGAGTCGACGGCACAGGCGGCGGCCATTGCTCATGAATCAATCAGCGGCATCTCGGTGGTAAAGCAGTTTTTCCGCCAGACATACGAAGTGAATCGCTACTCCGATTCCGTGAACAGCACCCTCAGGCAGGCCATACACGTAGCAAAGTTGCGCACTATCTACCGCGGGGCGATAAACGTACTTTCATCACTCAGCACGGTGGGTATCTTCTGGTTTGGCGGCTGGCAGGTCGCGCTGGGAAAGATGACGCCCGGCCAGCTCGTGGCATTCATCTTTTACTCGGAAAACATCACGCTGAGCTTGAGCGTCTTTTCGCAGCTCTACGGAAATATCCGCCAAGCCATAGGTTCTTCATCAAGAATATTTGAATTGCTCAGCATAGAGCCATTGGTGAACCAGCCGGACCCGGCGATCCTGCCTCAATCCCTGGGACGGTCGCTTCAACTTAAGCACGTCGGCTACGCTTACGAAGGTCAACATCAGGTCCTGCAAGACCTCAATCTGAATGTGGAATCCGGCGAGGTAGTTGCCTTGGTCGGCGCGAGCGGCGCGGGGAAATCCACACTGGTACAACTTATCCTTCGAATGTATGACGTCAACGAGGGAAGTGTCAGCGTCGACCACGTGGATGTGCGTCATCTGGACATGGAGTGGCTACGCCGAAGCATTTCCGTGGTCTCCCAGGATGTCTTCCTTTTCGCGACAAGCGTATACGACAACATTCGATATGGGCGGCTGGACGCTACGGATGAAGAAGTCATCGAAGCGGCCAAGGCGGCGTCCGCACATGATTTCATTCAATCTCTCCCGGAAGGATACGACACCCTGCTCGGGGAGCGTGGGATCAATCTAAGCGGGGGCCAACGGCAGCGCATCGCATTGGCGCGATCGCTGATAGCCAATCCAGGCATACTGATTCTCGACGAGGCCACTTCCGCAATCGATGGCGCCACGGAAAGGTCCATCAGAGACGCTACGCTGCTTCGAAACCGCAGCAAGGGCACAACCCTGATAGTCATCGCCCATCGCCTCGAAACCATACGCATGGCAAACCGAGCTGTCCTGTTGAGCGGCGGCCATATCATGGAAGAGGGCCCGCTGGACTTGCTCATGTCTACAAAAGGAAGTGCCTTGTCGGAACTGATTGCCCAAAAAATGGTTCTCAATACGGAAACCAGGGCTCAGCCAGTCGATGTCATGACTTGAGTAAATGGGTGATGGGATGGTTCACCCTACCCCAATTCCGGGAATCTCAGCGCGAAGAAGTTCTTTTGTGCTTTACCACGCCAACCATGTCCAGCAACGAGTGCACATCAGAGAGCTTGAAAGGCTTGAGATTGATGGCGAAATGGATCGGCTCGCCGTTTGCTGCACCTTGTATCTCCAGGCGATTCGGAGGCATGCCATCCTTCGGCATGAAGACAAATTTGTTCTCCGCTTTCTTGATGTCAGCAAGGCGGATGACGACGCGCCGTGAGAAGAGCTTCCGATAGGTAAGCAGGCCGTCATTGATCTCCACCGAGTAGGACCGCCACCACGCGAAAATCCAGAGCACCATCACGCCGGAGACAATCGCTCCGCCCCAATCGTGACGGGTCAGGCCAATATCGAGAGAGCCCGCAAAAAATACTGAAGCCGGCACTCCGAAGATGAGAAGCGTGGACCACGCCGCTGTCATCTTGATGGATGAACTTCCGGTCATTGCTTGCATCCACGACTCCCATCTTCAGCATCATTGAACATCATGGGATGCCTTCCGCTATCCCAATCATCACCTGCTTACAACCTTCGAATTTACGCGAGAAAGCGATGAATCAGGCGCCAGGCTCAACTTGAATATCCTGGGCGGTGATGTCGGATAGGACCTCGGCTTGACGAACTCGACAACCGTCACAGCCCCATGCGACGACACTTTCAAGGACGAAATGGATTCAAACGGGGTTCCCTCGAACACGTCATTGCCGACATCTGCCTTGTAGCTGTCGTAGATCATCGCTCCATTCAGGGTCTTGTCCATCCAGAATATCGTCACTCTCGCTGGAGACTGCATAGCAAGGATGAAAAACACCCTTCCATCGTCATCCTTGGGAGTAATCGCCAGTGCATAGCTTGGCAAGCCGCTCTCATCTTTGTTCAGCTTGCGCAAATCGATGTCGAACCCAACTTGATCAGACGGGACAACAAATTCCTGTGCTACAAAACCGACTTCGTTGATCAGGTCTTCCCCGCCGATTTTCCCCAACGCTTTTTCAAAGCTTTCAAATTCGGGAAAGAATTGATGGGAATCCATCTGCTGCCTCAACAACAGACTGTTTGTCCGAGAGAGATAGGCATAAGCCCCAAAAAGAGGAGCAACCCTTACAGGGCGTTGTGAAGAAGACTGATCTTTCGTATCCACGGACCCAGCAATGACCTGCGATGACCCTTCATCACGATTCGCCAAGGCTTTGGCTTCAGCAAATGTCATGTGGCCAGCGAGTGCCGCCGGCGCTGCAATCAGCCCAACCAAAAGACAAAACTTGACCATGGCTTCCCCCGAAACGGCAGTTCAGAACAATTTCCCGTAGCAGGGAAAAGGTGCCGCCCCCTGTGATCTTGCATTGACCGACCATCTGCGGCATAGCCACATCATGATCCTATGGGCCAGAGGCATAGTAAATGCCAAGGCGTCTGGCTGACCGGCCTGCATCAACCCTGATTCCCAACCCTTATGCGATCAGCCAATTCTTGGTAACTGCCAACCGAATCGAACTGCCGCTACTCGCAATGCAAAGCAAACGACGAACCCCAGCACAGCCGCCATGGCCGGTGGACAGCCAACCCGCCGGCCGATGACAACGACCGCCGCGCCGAGCAAGGCTGCGCTTGCATAGATGTCCGCGACCAACACTACGGGAATTCGCACAAGCAGCATGTCGCGCATGACGCCGCCGCCACAGCCTGTAATCGCACCCATCAGCGTTGCGATAAACGGGTTGATCTTGAAGTCGAGCGCCTTCTCCGCACCGGCAACCGCGAACAGCGCCAGGCCGACCGCGTCGAGAGTCGTCAAGAGCAGCGCGGGCACGGCTTCGATCTGAGTATGAATCAGGAACGTGACCAGCCCTGCGACAAACGCGAGCACCGGATAGCGCCAGTCGCGTATGGCACTGGGCGGCGTTGCGCCGATCAGCAGATCACGAATAATGCCCCCACCAAGGGCAACGAGAAATGACAGCACCAATACGCCGAGCAGATCCAGCCCTGCGCGGATGGCGGCGCTGGCACCCTCGATCGCAAACACCACCGTGCCCGCCAGATCGGCGGCGAGCACAATGTGCTTGCGAAGCATGGCCGAATCCAGCTTGAGAGATCGGTCACGCACGGTCAGCGCCCCATCCTTGAAATTCAAACCCCGCCATAGAGCCGCCCCCGATGTTTCCCGGCATCAATCTTGTCGAAAGGTTTTCATGAGTTCAATGGGTTAGAAGCCGGGTGTTGCTATCCGACCTCCGTGCTATCACTGCTACCGGCAATTGCCTACTACCCGGCGGGCCCACGTGCATGAACTCTATCGACGGGTGCCTCTATGTTGAATTTTGGCACTGGCATCACAGACCGAAGGCGCATGCCGAGCGGCCCGACTGACCGCTTTATCTCCCGGCTTCCTCATGCCCTGATCTTATGAAATAGCCGCCGCCAAAGACAGGGGGAGGCGCTCACAGCGCTTCGCGCGTGAAACGCCCAAGGAGCGACCCAAGCGAGCAATCTAGTGGCTTTGTGGTGGGTTATGGCGATAACCGCGCGCACGACGCCGTTGTTATGGGACGGTCGCGACTGAAGTCGCTCCAACAACGATTGCAGATGCTGCCTAGTTTTGCAGGAGCGACTTCAGGGAACCTCGAATAACCTCAGTTTTCATCGTCGTCCCGGCGAAGGCCGGGATCCATTCCTCGATGCGTGCTTGTCAGGCAACGTATGGCAAGCATCTGCGCTGAGGAATAGGTCCCGGCCTTCGCCGGGAAGACGAGCAGGAGAGGTTTTTCGAGGGAACCTTCAGTCGCGACCTCACAACATAGCCATCACCAGATTCTCCGTGGAACCTCCCATGCAACGCATTCATACACTTCCCGTTAACGCGTTGAACGACTGAACCTGACTGCTTACCCCTACGACATCGAAAGTTAGCTGACAATTTAATGGTTGTTACAGATGCCACGATCGTTGCATGGGCATACTCGGTCCCGCCAGCCACAAGAAAGGCGTTGGATTTCATTTGGAAATAACGACGGCTTGCCTGGCGTGCCGTTACCGTCTTTCTCGCCATGCAATGACATAGGGAGCATCACCTTTGAGCAATCAACGTATTTTGAGTATGGCTATCGGAGCGAGCTTTTGCGTAGGCACGCTGCTTCTGGGCGGTTGCAATCAGCAGCCTGAGCAAGCACCTGCAGCAGCGCCTGGCGCCACATCAACGGCACCAGCAACTCCAGCGACGTCGCCGGCACCTGCCTCAGCCTATACGCCACCTTCGGCAGATCAGCTCTACCAGCTGGTTGCGCCCATCGCACTCTTTCCCGACAAGCTCGTGGCGCAGGTGTTGGCCGGTTCGACTTATCCCGACCAGATAACGGCGGCCGATAACTTGTTGGCGCAGAACCCAAACTTGAAGGGCGGGTTGTTGCAAACCGCGGTCGATCCACAGCCTTGGGATGAAAGCGTAAAGGGGCTGACGGCGTTTCCGTCGACGCTGGATCAGATGGCAAAGAACATCCAGTGGACGACCGCACTGGGCGAAGCCTACGTCAATGACCCCACCGACGTAGCCAACGCGATCCAGGTGATGCGTCAACGCGCGTCAGCCCATGGCAACCTGCGCAGCACGCAACAACAGCGTGTGGAAACGCGAGCGGTTGCAGTGGCGGCGCCCGATGATGCCGCTTACGCCCAGGACGGTGAGGGCCAACCGGTTTATTCCGGCCCCTCGGTAGTCCCGGCTCCCGAACAAGTCATCGAGATCGAGCCCGCGCAACCCGATACCGTGTATGTGCCCAGTTACGATCCGCAAGCGGTATACGGTGGCGATATCGGCTACTACCCGAGCTACACCTATGAGCGCCCATCTTATAGCGGGAGTGACCTGGTCGCCGTCGGCGCGGTGGCTTTTGGTGCCGCCATCCTTGTCGGTTCCATGCGTGACCACCACCGCGATGGCGGTGACTGGCACGCATGGGGCATGAACTGGGGCGGTCGCGGCGGCGGCAACGAGGGCGGTGGTGGCTGGCACCGGCCTGCCGTGGTCTACAACAACCAGACCTACGTCTCACGTTCGACTACCGTGGTCAACCGCTACACGACGAACAACGTCACCAATATCAACAGCAACAACCGCACCGTCACCAATAACAACGGCAACATCGTCAACCAACGCAACACGGTCAACAACATCAACAACAGCCACAATCAGGTTGAACAGAATCGCGACGTAGCGAACCATGCCGACAATCGGCCGTTCGACCATCGCAACGGGCCCAATGGTGCTGCGCCGGGACCCGAGCAAGGACAGCCCCACCCTATGACGATGCCTAATTTCTCGCAGGCCCGGCAACCGGGGGCGGCGAACAATGCACACCTGGTGCCGCCCCACGCAGCAGTTCCGCAGCCGCATGAAACGCAGCCCCGAACCGACGAACGGCATGCACCAGCCCCGCGTCCGCAGGAAGCGCTCCATCAACCGGCAGCAGCGGCTCACGCGCAGCCGCCGCGGCCGACTCAAATGCCTCATGCGGCCCCGGCTCCGCATCCGGCCATGGCGCAGCCGCGCGCCGCCGAGCACGCTCCACCACCCCATATGCAACCCGAGCCCCACGCGCAACCTGCTCCGCGCCCGCAGCAACCTCACATGCAGCCGCCGCCTCGCCCCCAACCCGAATCACGTCCGGCGCCACAGCATCAGAACCCGCAGCCTCATCCGGAGCCCCAACAGAATCATCCGCAAAGGGCCGCGCCACCGCATCCGGAAAGGAAAGACGACAAAGATCACCACTGAGCGGCAAGGTGAGTTGGGATAGAAGTAGAAAAGCCCCTGGCCTCAGTGCCGGGGGCTTTACTAAAGCGGGTCAGGACGGCGTTGAAGGCATTAAGGCCCAGCCTGGGTGGCCATAAATGGCTCGCGAAGCGAGTTTCGACATTGTTCCACCTCGGCCCAGAGGCCCTACAGCTTCCACTCCAAAGCCATTTTTAGAAAGGCCTGGCATGCCGCTGTCTGGTAGGCACCCTTTCGTTGAAGCAAGGCCACGTTGCGCTGGGGCATGGCTTCGCGCAAAGCGATGCGAGAAAGTCCATCGTGTTGCTTGGCGACAGCTTCGGGAAGCACCGTAGCAAGGCTCTTGCTGTGCCGAACGGTCTGGACGATTGCGGCGATCGAATTGGTCTCGATCGCTATGCGTGGCTTGATGCCCTGCTCCTGACAATAGCTGTCTATATGCTCTCTCGTCGCGAAATCGCCATTCAGCAGCACGAGCGATTCCTTTTCGAAATCTGCAATGGATAGAGGGCGCCGCCTGGTTGCATAGGGATGCCCCTTCCCCACCATCACCGCGAGCGTCTCGACGAACCAGACTCGGCTATCGATTTCTGCTGACCGCGCTTGCTTGAACCCAACGCCGATATCGAGATCGTCCTGTGCAAGGAGTGCCTCGATGTGATCCTGGTTCATTTCCGTAACGCTGAGGTGGATCCCCGGATAACGGTCATGAAAAGCTGCCATCAGCGGGCCCATCAAATAGGCCGTGAACGTCGGCGTCATGGCCAGCCTGAGCTCGCCGCGGGTGAGCTCCTTCGCGTCATGAATAGCCCTTCTTCCGGCATCCAGATCCTGCAGGGCGCGGCGAGCATATTGCGCATAGGCCTTACCGGCATCGGTTAACCGTATCGTGCGTCCGGTCCGGTCGAGGAGTTGTGCACCCAGCACCTCTTCCAGCTGTTTGATCTGCTGCGATAACGTCGGTTGCGAGACATGCAGCGCTTCGGCGGCACGCGTGAAGTTCCGGTGCTCCGTGACCGCCAGGAAGTAGCGAATGTGCCGAAGTAGCATGACATCTCAACTATAGGAATTGCTTATGGCCAGGATAGTAAATCGATCTTGGACGCCGTAGCCAATCCGGCTCATTCTCTCGCTAAACCCGCTGACTTGAAGCTATAACGGTGCAAGCGCCATCTGCCCGAATCGCTGTTCTGACCCGGGGGACTTACGCAGCCGTTTGCGCTCGCCTCCCCCGTCACCATCGCGACTATCCGCTGTTCACGGCCGCTCCCGGCCATCATCGCACTTACCTCCGGCTATAGCCCGGTCCTCGGTGCGAAAAGCCGAGCTACGACCGTCCACCGGACCGGTATTCGCCGACGGCCACATCCCAGCCCTCAACAAAGTCCGATAACTCACAACCAATGTGAGACCGGTTTGCGTGGCGCCGAAGGCATCGCGCTAGCCACGGTTTTCATCTCAACAGGATCAGCAAGGACAGTCATGTCAAAAGATGCACATTTGGAGCTTTACGCATTCTGGCGGACAGCGTCGACGCATCGAGTGCGAATCGCGCTGAACTTCAAAGGACTGGGCGCGAGAGAGCGATTCATCAATCTGGAGACGGGTGAGCAAAGAACACCCGGATTTCTCGCCGTCAACCCTGCAGGGATGATCCCCGCATTGGTCGACGAAGGGCACCCGCCCCTGACGCAGTCCCTGGCGATCCTGGAGTTCCTCGAAGAAAAGGTGCCCACGCCGCCCCTGCTTCCGAGCGACCTGCATGGACGTGCACGCGTCCGATCCATCGCCTCCATGCTGGCAACGGATACAAACCCGTTGCTGACTCGCCAGGTAAAAAAGTACCTGACATCAACCGGTGGCTTCGACGAGACCGCGTGGCAAGCCTGGATGATTCACTGGCTGACATTCAATCTGGAAACGATTGAACAACGCCTGGCCACGGAATCGCAAACCGGCAAGTTCTGTCATGGCGACACTCCGACCATTGCGGACATCTATCTCGTCAGCATCGCCTTTATCGCCAAAGCGGTGAACGTCGAAATAAAGGGCATTCCAACGATTGACAGAATCATAGAGCAATGCGCTGCTCTTGATGAGTTCGCGCGTGCCCATCCCCTCCTTCAAGAAGGCGCACCTTCCAACTAATCGTGTCTCAGGAGAACAGATCATGAAAGCGCTCTATAAACCAACCAGCAGCTTGAAGCTGCCACTTGCCGTCGCTTTAGGTGCGTTGCTGCTTCCCATCGCAAGTTTTGCCGGCACATCCACTCCGGCCGCATCCGGGGCGGGTGCTTCTCCAGACGATTATTTTCATACCGGTGCCGGTGCGCACTATCTGGTTCGCGCCAAGACGGAGCTGGAAGTCAAGCCACAACGCGGCAACATCACAGTGCTGCTTGGCTCCGGCGGAAACATCACCGTCCTGTCCGGCCCAGAGGGGAAGTTTCTCGTCGACGCTGGCATAAGCCCGTCGAAGGACAAGTTGCAAGCGGAGTTCAATAAGCTCGGTTCCACCAGCGTCAAGTACGTGGTCAATACCCACTGGCATTGGGACCACACCGACGGAAATGAGTGGTTGCACGCAGCGGGCGCGACCATCGTCGCGCACCCCAATACGTTGAAACATCTGACCGCGACTACCCATGTCAACGATTGGAACTGGACATTCAGCCCCGTCCCTGTCGGCGCTCGCCCGACGCTTCTGGTCGATACCGAGAAAACCTTCGACTTTGATGGGACAAAAATCGAGGTAGAGCATCTTGGGGCCGGCCATACCGACGGCGACCTCTGGGTCTACTTCGTCAAGGCAGATGTATTGTCTCTTGGCGATACCTTCTGGACGGCTGGCTACCCATTCATCGACAACCAGGACGGCGGCAATATCAACGACGCCATCACATGGGCAAACAAGGCCATCGATCGCACCACGGACAAGACCATTGTCGTACCCGGCCATGGCCCGGTCGGATCGCGGAAGGATCTGATCGCATTTCGAGACATGCTTGTCACGGTCCGCAACAACGTGGCATCACTGAAGCAGCAGGGAAAGTCGCTTGACGAGATCGTCGCCGCCAAACCTACCGCCGACTTCGACGCCAGGTGGGGGCATTTTGTGATCGATTCGGCTCACTTCACTAAGTTGGTCTATGCGGGCTTATAAGGCCAATGGTGACGACCTGCAGGCCAGAGAAAAGGCAAACGCCGGGTAGCTTATGATCTGTGCGCTCGCGTGGGTTCTGACTCGTAGCGCTTGGTACTGGTTCGACGGAAGACCTGCAGCACAGGCCTTCCGTCGACGGTGCTGATTGGCTAGCGGCTAGCGACAATCGCAACGCGATCCTTTTTCATGACTGGATTATTGAGTGTGGCCGACTTTTGAATGCTTCGCGCCGGAGGCGGACATAATGGGTTATTGCAATTCCAACACGACATATTCGATCCACCTGCGGCGATGCACGCTTCGTAGTTCGCCTCGCAAATAGAGCATGTCATCTGTGCATTTGCCTGCGTCGAAAACATCGCCATCGCGCCAGCAATCCCCATCCCAACAACAAAACCAAAGGATTTCATTGCGAATCTCCTTATAAGCCGTCCATGTGGCGGCACAATTGACTCTACTGAAGTAGTTGAGGCAAAGCGTGCACCATTCCACAATAACGTTCGGAATATTTTGAGCAAAAATCGCAAGAAATAAACGCTGCGGCACCTTTCCTGCCTCTTAAACGACTAGATCAATACCGGGCCTCAGGACAGGACAACCACCTGTTTCAATTCCAGTGAACTTTCAGTACCGGAAAAGGCTGATCCAAGTTCAGGGAACCTCAAATAACCTCGGTCCTCCGATCGTCATCCCGGCGCAGGCCGGGATCCAGTGGCGTTGCGATCGGTTCTCGTCAGAGCCATCAGAGATTCACTACACAGCGAAAATCGCAAACCGGAGCCACTGGATTCCGGCCTGCGCCGGAATGACGAGTAGGAGAGGGTTCCAGGCCCCTTCAGCCACAGAGATGGTAGCAAGGCGCTGCATTGCTTTACCGTACACGACCACAAGCGCATGCTATTGAACGGTCGCGATCCTACGACCGGTGTGCCTCCACTGTATGAGCCCGCTTGAGAGGATTGCCATCGTGAAACGCCACCTGTTCCTGTTTGCCGCGCTGGCACTCGCGCTCTCCAGTACCGTCGCCCATGCCGACCAGTCCGAAACAAAGCAGGACATCAAGCAAGGCACCAAAGATGCCGCCAGGAAAACCGGGCATGCCGCACAGGGAGTCGGGCATGCTACGGCCAATGGCGCACGGAAGGTCGGCCATGCCACGGCCAACGGCGCACGCACGGTCGGCCACGGTTTTCGCGATGCAGCGCATGCCACCAAGTGTGGCGTCAAGCATGTCTTCAACAAGGGATGCTGAAGGGTTGGCTGAAGCGTCCCCGCTTCTCACACGCCAAGACTGAAGATTATTTGCCGCCCCACTGCCGTACGTGCGGTCCTACCTTGTTATTTCTCAGAGCCTCTTCGATTTCTGGCAATAGGGCAACGATCTTGTCAACAAGAAGGACGTAGTCGGCCTCGGTGACCTCTCGTTTGGACCACCAGGTCGATGAACAGAAAACGGCTTTCGCCTGCGCTCGTACAGCACAAAGTAGGTCTTCAGCCATGTCAGGCGCATCGGCATGATCCATGCACACCATCAATACCCGCTGCTGGAACCACAACAAAATTCATGCGGGCCGCGACGCGCCTGCGTGAAATCAGTTCTATCTCGATCTGTTCAAACCCGCGCGCTGTTTTCCTTTAAGCAATCCAAAAGGAAAACCGGCAACCAGGGATCTGTTAGTCGAATCATCGTCTGATTTTGACAACGTAGCGACTTCGAAGCCTCGGCCAAGGAATTCCGGGACCAGCTTTTGACGAATGGCCGCGACAAGCCAGCGTCGCTCATTTTTTATATTGCGTACCACCACGACTGCTCTCCATGCATCCCCATGCCGACGTTCGAGCGGCCGCCACGGGGATTGCCACAAAAACACTCCGGACACTCTATGTCTTCACGTGAACATTTGTCACTGCAACTGCTGACCCCATACCTGCCCTGGTATCAACACGCGCGCTTCCACCATGGCGTCAAAGGCGAGGCAGCCATGCCGCCTCGCCCGATTTGCTGGTTCGTTGCGCTTACCGCCTAGGCGCCTGCGTCCTCCACATCTTCACAGCGCAACGCATCGCCTTGCTCGTACACGATACTCAGCGCGGCGGACAAGCCTTCGACCGTGGCCCTGTGTTTCCACCAAGGGTTCTTCAGCAAACCTATGGAACGGGAATCGTGCGGATCACACTCGGCCACGCCGTGTGCGAGCACACGAACGATGGCTCGCGCTGCCAGGTTGACCTCGTCGATGGTCGAGGTTGGCTCGTCGGTATCGGTGGGAGTGTAGGACTTTGCCCTGGAATGAAGCTTCGGGCGTGCGTGTGCCGTATCATCGGCCGTAGCCATGAACAACTCCTTATCAAGTTGATTGTGGTCAGCGGGTCGTGTGGGGTGCCACCCATGCGATCCGCGCTTCTTACCCTGCTTTCGCAGCGTCGCTTGCATCCCGCTAAATATCAAAGTGCAAGCGACCGGCCGAACATCGCACATGATGCGGCCGATGTCTGTAGTAGTTGATCGAAAATGGCGTTGATCGACTGCGAGTTTTTTGCTGGGCTTGTGTCAGGTTATTGCATGGCCCATGGCTGCGCGTTGCAAATGGTTGCTACGTGTCCGTTAGTGACGGCTGTTGCCTCGGGCGGGTGCGCCACGAGCTGGAATCCTGCCGGCCATGGAAGTAGGCAAAGTCCTAGTCAGCCCCAGACGTGGCCGTTTTGTATTGACGTCAACCCCTTACAGGACGGCTAGCCTTATACTGACGGCCCACTTAACCATCGATCTTTCCGGCATGCTCCGAAGCAACCAGGTTCTCGTCACCGTTGGCACCGCCTGCACCATCTCTGCAGTGGGCTCCACTGAAACTTACCAGGCGTTAGTCGCGGGGAGCGACGACTTCTTCCCGCTGGCGGCGTTCGACGCGGGATTGGTCGAGCTTGATCCCTCAGCGGATACCGCCGCCCAGGGCATGCGCTGGGCCGGTGGCGAGCATTCGGGCGAGCCGGTCAAGCGGGAAGACCTGGTCCGCCTGCACGGCGACTCCCTGCGCGCCAATTCGGGAATCCGCCACGTGCCAGGAGTGCGAGAGCTTGCACCGCGCGTGGTCACCGATATCGCCGCCCCACTCCCGCACGATCTGGAGACCGGAGGTTTGCGTCGGCTGGCGGGCCTGCGATTCGAAGATATCCGCAATTCGGGCCTGAAGGACATGCATGGGCTGTTTCAGGACGACCCATTGCTCAGCCCTTCGCTGCAGGCTCAGCTCTTTGCCTATGGCGCGCTGGGCGCACTGGCTGCGCTGCCGCGGCCACTGGCCGAGCTCGTGCCCAACCCGTTCGGCTTTCGTGTTGCCTCGGCAACGGCCTTCGGTGGCATGGACGCTCTCGGCCAATGGCTGCGCCCCGATGCGCCACTGCCTGAGCGCGGCGTTCCAAAGGACACCTTTGCGGTCCGCCTGGCCCATTCGTTGGGTTCGCATGGGCCGGCCCTGGTTTCGACCATGCTGGCTCCGTCTTACAGCATCAGCCGTGTGTTGAAGAACCCGGCATTGCGCGAATCGCTTCGATCCGACGATGTGGGCTTCATGCGCGTGCCTCAGACGCCCATGACTGCCGTGGGTGCGTGTGCGTCGAGCCTCATTGCACTGGCGGACGTCGCACCACAGCTTCTGTTCGACTACCCGGGTTTTCAGAAACCGCAAATGGTGCTGCTGACGGCCGCCGATGCCGCCCTGCAACCCCGTTACGGCATCCTCGAGGCCTTCGGCGGCGGCGCGCTCATGACGGGCGAAAAGCTCGCCGCGAAGAATGCCGCCCACGCCGACGGTTCGTCCCGCACCGTTCACGACTCCCTCGCTCCCTTCGATATCGATGCGGATGGCACCGTCGTAGGTCATGGCGGCTCGGGCTTGCTGGTCACCACGCTTGAGTTTGCCCTACGCAACCAGTTGGATATCACCTCCATCGTCGTCGGCTGGGGGCAAAGCGCCGAAGCCGGCGGCAAGGCGCATTTTGCGGGCGTCGGGTTTGGCGGCGAAAACGCCCTGGTCCAGGCGCTCGATATGTCGTATCAGGCCCATGGCTATGGTGTCGAAGACTTTCATTACCTGGCAGCCCATGCCACCGGCACGCGTACCAATTCCAAGACCGATCTCGGCACCGCATGGGCGGGATTGCAAGGAGCGGCGCAGCGCCAGCAGTTCCATGGGTCGCTGCCAAAGCTTTTTGTCGGTACGCCCAAGGCCGTAGGCGATGGCCACACGATGGGCGAAACAGGCCTCAAGGCCATGGCACAAGCCGTGCAGTTCGTCCTGGGGCGCCCGGCACCTGGCGTGCCCACGCTTCGTCGACTGGACCCTGAGCTGGCCGAGATGGCCTCTCACTTCCACCTGCAAGCCGCGCCCTCGCCTGGCAATACGAATGGCGGCGCACTTTGCGTTACCCAGGGCTTCGGTGGCTATAACGGTGCGGTTGCACTACGCGCGGCCACACCCGAGGCGTTGGCCCGTTACGAGTGCGACGCCCACGCCCTTGCCAGCTACCTTGAGGCATGGCCGACCATTCGTGCCGAGCGCGAAAAGCGCGAGCGTGTGGCGCGACGCGGCGCCAAGTTGGCGTTGGCGATGGTTGAGCGCCATCGTTGGGTTGGACTTGATTGAATTGGGTTGGAATTAGCGGGAATCAGGTGGCTTGTGTGGGATCGAGAGGAAACGACGATGTCGGATCTCCTTCGGTCCACACAACGCCATCGGCGCGTATTTTTAGAACGTCCATGCGTTGAATTTCTCGCCACGGGTTGACCTGATCATCAAACTCGACGACAACATAGTCCCGCCCACACGTCTTCCAACTTTTGCATGGCGCCCGATTTGGCTCTAGATCCCAGGCTATTTTCGAGCGTCGTGCCAGCTCCCCTATCGCGTCTTCCAGAGCGCGAAACTCCCCACTCCATTCCGCATGGGCTTCGTCCTCGATGACGAATATCGTCATTGTCAAAAACCTCTTTGTTCGAACCAAGCTGCAGAACAGAAATATGGCCAGGTGATGGATAACCCCGCCCCCAATCGCTTGAGTTCACGCCCCTAGCGCCAACCACAAGCCCTGACTAATCCCCACGCTGCAAAATGATGCGCAGCTCCTCAACATCCAGATCACGCTCCAGCTCATGAAGGACTTCATCTTCAATGAGCCCCGCGCGATGAATGCGAATCAGCTCAGTGCGTCCAGCGGCAATTGCAATCAGAACGACGTCGAAATGAGTCCGAACGCCTTCCATAAACGCGTCTGCGTCTTCGGCGTAACGCGTCGTGATTTCCGAGCGCTTGCGGTACTCCTCTAACAGGCGCGGGTGAATCAATGTTCCGTCTGGCGCGTAGGCATGCAATTCGACTGCAGCAGCCATCGCCTGTGCAATGGCCGCTTCCGACGCTGCCAGATGCATTTTTGCCAAGGGATCCTTATCAACCGGCCGAATTCGGTTAATGAGCCAACCCAAGCTGGTCCCTTGCATGACAACGGTCGCGAAGATCACGGCAAACGCAGTGACAAGCATCAGGTCGCGCCCCGGCATGGATGCCGGCAAGGTAAGCGCCACCGCCAATGTGACGACCCCTCGCATACCAGCCCAGCTCAGCACCGTTGCTTGCCGCATGCCTAATGGCCGGGCGCGCTTCAAACCCATGCCGCGGAGCGCCGCGAGTACACCATCGACGCCAAAGATCCAGATAAAGCGCGTCAGCGTGACAGTGAGCACGACACCAAGCACGGGAATAGCCATCTTGGTGGAGACAGCCTCGATGCCGCCGACTCGATCCAGCACACCGCGCAGCGAGAAACCGATAAGGATGAAGACGAGTGCTTCCAGGACAAACACCAGGGTTTCCCAGAAGGCGCTGCCGCGAAGCCGCACCTGCGCCGGAAGAACGACATGCTGATACCAGCCGAGCACAAGCCCCGCCGTGACCGTCGCTATCACACCAGAGACGTGGGCCGCCTCGCCGACGATATAGGCGGCCCAGCACATGAGCGTGCTGACCATAACGATCAGCTTCTGGTCGTCCAGGCGGCGAACGATAAAGATCCAGGCCGCCGAAACGGCGAGGCCGGCAACGACCCCACCAAGGGCCAGCAGGAGAAAGTTGGAAATGGCCGCGCCGGCATCAAACGCGCCGCTCAGCGTTGCCACGACGGCGAAGCGAAAAAGCACCAGACCGGTGGCGTCGTTGAGCAGGCTCTCTCCTTCCAACAACGCTGACAGCCGCCGAGGAAGTTTCACTCGTTGAAGCACTGCGCGGGCAGATACGGCATCCGGCGGCGAAACGATCGCGCCCAGGGCAAAACAAGCCGCCCACGGAAGGCCCGGGACGAGCCAATGGGTCACGACTCCCACACCCAACGTGGTAAACACCACCGCGCCAACGGCAAGCGAAAGTATCCCCGGGAGGTGCCGCCGGAAGCGGCCGAACGCAGTGAAATATGCCCCATCCATCAACAAGGGCGGGAGGAAGAGCACCAGGATCAGCGCGGGATCGAGCGCGAATGGTGGCAACCTGGGCACAAACGCTAGAAGGCCACCACCGACAAGCAACGCAGTAGCCGGTGGCAAGCCTACGCGCCGCGCCGCCCAGTGCAGCGCGACAACGACGGCGAGCAGAACCAGCACGAGTTCAAATATCTCGACAGAATGCATTGAGCCGTCCCCAGGAGCACTAGGGCGATATTACATGCGGTTTCAAAACCGGGGTCAGAGCGGAGTTATTCAGCTCAACAGCCTGGAAAGTGCGCTCTGGCCCCGGCTTTGCCTGGGTACCATCGCGATCAGGACTTCCATTCTTCGGTGTAGGCAAAGCGTGTGGGCCGCAGCGACATGTATTGCACGACGCGTGGTCGCTGTGAGCGGTTTGGGCTACTGCCATGCGGCAGCAGGTGATGCCAGATGATCATGTCGCCGCCCTTTGCGGCGATCGGCTTCATCGTCAGGGTTCGCCGCGCGTAATCTTGCACATTCACGCCCGCAGGAACACTTTTCAACCACTGTTTCAGCGTGCGATGAAAGCCCGGGACACAGCTGAACGCCCCTTGGTCTTCAGCAACGTCAGCGAGATACAGGATGCCCTGTAGATCGAAACAATGCGGCTCAGCAAGTGTGGCATCCCAGTGCAAATGCGGCCCAGGGAATAGCCATTTTTCGCGCTCCGGCGGATTAAGCCCTACCTGGTCGATGGTGACCCAAAGATCTTCGCGCCCCCACAGTTGGGCGTGGGCCTTATGAATACGTGGCGCAAGGCGATTGGCTACCAACGCCGGATGCCGCAGCAGCGGCACCCAGATGGAATGGCCCAGCGATTGGCGATACCAGGACGCAGGTTCGTCTCGGTCCATCCCTAAAAAATCGTAGATGGCCATCTCTGTGGTTTCCGCCGCTTCCTGGCTGATCGCGTTGTGCAGGATGACGTAACCATGCTCGTCCCAGTGGGCAAGGTCGTCGGCACTCAGGCCTTCGACGAGGTTGAGATTGCCGACTTCAGCGCCAACGACCTCGCCTGCAAGTGCACACCGCAGGCGATTCAATGAGGCGTCATCCAGTTCGCCGCCATTGCGCTCATATACCCAAGCTTCGAATTGCGCATAACTCGGCTTCTGGTGGTGCAAATAGCGCAGGGTTTCGAGCACGTTAAGACGCAAGCCAGCCAGCAATGTCTTCTCGACATCCTGCGGTAGCGGCGCAACAGACCCTGGTGCGCATTGGCGAGCCCAGTATGTGTGCAATTCCTCGATACCAAGACTTGTCGCCGTCTCGACCATCGTGCCCCTCGCTACGTTAAAGAATGTTTCCAGCCCCGTGCGTCTCGGCGAGGCCGCACGGATCATGAAGCGTTTTGTGTCAGCAAGAAAGCGGTCTGCCGAAACGGGGCATCAAACAAGGTATCCATCATTCAATCGAGCAGTGATCATTTCTTGGATGTCCTGAATCTCCTTCTGAATCTCCGCCTCTCACTCCCGTGCTCAGTCCTGTGACATGGATTGGAGCAATGGAAAATCCACGGCGAGGACACCGGGAGAATCCTGCGCGGCGCTATCCCCCGCCATCTGCTTGAGCAGTACGGCTTGAGCGGCCAAGGCTGCCTTGGTGTCGCCGTTGAAGTAACGAGCCGCCGACTCGGCCACGAGACTGGCCATGCGTTCAGTCATTTCCTGGACTGCGTGGGCTGGTACGTCACCGACAAGTTTCACGCTGGCCTGATCATGATTGGCGTTAGCCATAAGTTTCCCCTGTGAGCATGATGATGAAGGCGATAGATCGTTAGCGCAGATCGACGACTGGCATCGATGCGACAACCATGCGCCCGCTCCCCATCTATACGGCCTGTTTGGATCAAGCTTGAGGTTTTGGGTGGGGATCCCACGAAGATGAGAGCAGGAAACCAAGATTCAGCATCACTTCTTCAGGGTGCGGAACGAGACATTTGCCAAGCAATGGGCAGTGATCATTTCCTGGGTGTCCCAGATTTCGCTGCCAGATCTCGCTCACGTGTGCGCACCCAAATTTACCCGGGTGATATTGACACTTCTATTTTACCGGGGTAAAAAGCACCACTGCCCGCCTGAGCCGAAGGAAACGCAACAATGCTTGTACCCACGGCCAGCGGCACAAGCCTGGCCTACGATAGCTTTGGCCGAGAAACGGACGAAACGATCCTGCTGATCGCCGGGCTTGGCACGCAGCGCATCCGATGGACAACGGCGTTCTGTGAGGCATTGGCCACACAGGGTTTTCGCGTCATCCGTTTTGACAACCGCGATACGGGCGGCTCGACGCATCTCGCTCCATCCCCTGCCCCGAATTTCAGTGCTCTGGCCGCTGCACTCATGGCGGGACAACAGCCGCACGCACCCTACACATTGCGCGACATGGCGGCGGACGCCACAGGGTTGCTCGATGCGTTGGGCATAGAACGCGCACATGTCATCGGGCGCTCCATGGGCGGGATGATTGCGCAGATACTGGCGAGCGAGCATTCCGAGCGCGTGTTGTCGCTTACATCCATCATGTCCAGCACAGGCAACCCGGCGCTTCCTGCCGCATCTGCAGAGGTCATGGCGCTGATGATGCGCCCTGCGCCGAATCCCGAGAATGACGAGGCGGGATTCATCGCACACAGTCTCGCGTTTGCGCGGCGCATCGCCGGCACCGGTTTTCCTTTTGACGAGCCGGCGCATCGCATACTCATACAGGAGGAAATTCGCCGGGGCCACGCGCCCGGTGGGTTCGCACGGCACGTTGCCGCTATGGCGACGGCTGGCGACCGACGCGCACAACTGGCGACGATCAAGGCGCCCACACTGGTGATCCATGGCGCGGAGGATCCGCTGATACTCCCTGCGTGTGGCGAGGATACGGCCGCATCGATTCCAGGCGCGGAGTTCATGCTGATCGACGGCATGGGCCATGAACTACCGTCAGCGCTGTACACGACGGTTATCGGTTCGATCGCACGAATCGCGCGATGAGGAAAGATATTGATGGCGCCTTATTCTCCCCACGCTTGCGAGCCGCGTCATCGTTGCATGCGCCTCGCTGCCCGGCTGGGGGGCGAGTTCGGTATCGGTCGGCCCCGGCTGCACGGCATTGACTGTGATGCCGTATTGCCCAAGCTCTCGCGAGAGTCCTCGGGTAAAGCCACGCACCGCAAACTTGGTAGCGATGTATAGAGTCACACCAGGGAGAGGCGCAGCCTCACCAAAAGCGGAACCCACATTGATAATGCGCCCCCAGCCCACTGGGATCATGCGTTTAGCCGCGTCCCGCGCCAGCGCAATGGGTGCGCGCACATTGAGATTGAATTGACGCTCATACGAGTCATCGGTCGATTCCAGAAACGGGCCATAGTCCACCGTGCCCGCGTTGTTGACCAGGATGTCCAGACGGCCCTTGAATCGCCCGCCGAATGCGAGGTCGACGCTGCTCAGCAGGCTTGCTACGCCAGCCAGAGTGGACAGATCCGCTTTGACCGCCTCAGCTTGCCCGCCTGCTGCGCGAATACCCTCAACGACCTTTTCAGCGCGGTCGCTACTTGCACTGTAGTTGACGAGTACGGCCGCGCCTTCGCGCGCCAGACGGGCAGCAATAGCAGCCCCGATGCCACGTGAGGCGCCGGTGACCAATGCAAGTTTATGTTCAAGTGGCTTTTGCATACGTTCCTCTCAGAGTCATGGATTGTCGTGACCACAGGCGTTCCCTGGGTGGTCAGCACCGAAGCCTGTTGCATCGGACGGGTGCATGCTCTTTCAAAGAGGTGGAACGCTGAAGCCGTTTGACGGGCATATCGTCTATGCGTGCCTGGAATGGCCCTTGTAACCGCAGATCGAAAAGGAATGGGACATCCACCAAATCTTGCATCCCAATTCCTGGGTGTCCCTGATCTCGCCTGATCCCGCCGCGACCATTGGTGACTTTCGCCATTTGCTGGCAAGCTCAATATCGACCAATACATGTATTCGCCAACCCATACTGCCCTTTCAAGGACCAAGCATGAGATTGATACGCAAGGCGGCCACGCCGTCCGCTCGCCTCATCATGAATCGTCTGGTCCTGATACTCGGAATACTGGCAACTTCGGCCCATGCCGTAGATGGCCCGATGGTGAAGATCGATAGCGGGCGCCTTGAGGGTCAGGTTCTCCCAGGCACTCAGCCTGTCCGGGCTTTTTTTGGCATTCCTTTCGCGGCACCACCCGTGGGCTCCCTGCGCTGGCGTGAACCGCAGGCGGTCGCCCCATGGTCCAACACACGCCTTGCGATCGCGTTTGGCCCGCGGTGTGTGCAGGCGCCCTTGTTCTCCGACATGATGTTTCGCTCCAAGAGCGTCAGCGAAGACTGCCTGTATCTGAATGTCTGGACACCCGCAAAGGGAGAACGAACAAGCCCGGCGAAATTACCGGTGCTTGTCTACTTCTACGGTGGCGGCTTTTCGGCCGGGGACAGCTCGGAGAAACGCTACGATGGCGCGGCATTGGCTGCACGCGGCATTGTTGTCGTGACTGTCAATTATCGCCTTGGTCTCTTCGGGTTTCTTGCTCACCCTGAGCTGACGGCGGAATCTCCCCATCACACGTCCGGCAACTACGGCATGCTCGATCAGGTCGCTGCCCTGATGTGGGCCAAGCGCAATATCGCATCGTTCGGCGGCGATCCCAACCACATCACCATCGGCGGCGAATCGGCCGGATCGATGTCCGTCAGCGCCCTGATGGCATCGCCCTTGTCTCGCGGGTTGATCGCGGGTGCCATCGGTGAGAGCGGCGCGATGATGCAAAAATGGATACCCCATCCGCTTTCCGAAGCGCAGGAAAAAGGAGCCGCATTCGCCAGGAGCATCGGGGCGCCGACTCTCGCCGAACTCCGTGCGATGCCGTCAGACAAGCTGCTTGCCGCGCAGAGCAACGACAACGCACCATCATCCTACGCAGTGCTGGACAACTACTTTTTGACCGAGCCACCTGCCGAGACCTTCGCGAAGGGGCATGCTGCCCATGTACCGCTTCTGGTCGGCAGCAACTCTCAGGAAGCGCCCGGAACGGCGGTCCTGGGCGACGGAGCGCCTGCGAACATCGCGGCATATCGTGCAGGCCTGAAGCGCACCTTGGGTGACAAGGCCGATGCCATCTTCTCGCTCTATCCAGCGCGAACGGATGCAGACGTGATGCCCATGGCGACAGCAGTGGCCAGCGACGACTATCTGGCACTACCCACCTGGAAGTGGTTCGACCTGCAGCGAAAGACAGGTGCACCGGTCTACTTCTACTACTTCACGCATATCCGTCCGAAGGCACTCAGCGATCCGCCAGGCGCCAAGCTACCCTGGGGTGCGCTTCATAGCTCTGAAATCGAGTATGCGCTGGGAACGCTTGACGCGAACCCACGTTACGCATGGACCGATGAAGATCGAGCGGTATCGACAACGATGAGTGGCTACTTCACTGCCTTTATCAAAACGGGCAATCCCAATCAGGGCACCCTGCCCGCCTGGCCACGTGCATCTTCCGACGCTGATGCCAGCCAACGTCAGATCATTGATGTGCGCACGCATAGCGCGCCGTTTCCCGAACAGCATCGATATGAGGCCGCCGAGCCGTTGCTTTATATGCATTGATCGCAACGGCCATTCCCGCACGGCAAAGGGCTGGAACTGAGCATCCGTCATTTAATGCAACAGTGATCATTTCCTGGGTGTCCCAGATCTCGCACTCGACTGAGTGAAACGTGGCCGGCCATCTTCCGGAAAGGTTCGCTTTCGGCCCGAAGTGGACAGGCTGGCGGGGCCCCGCTACAAACATTCCCAGCGCATTGTCGATTTCCGAAGGTCTGCTTCGTCGACAAGTACACCCATCGAAAGGAGCTCCCATGAAATACCTTGGCCTGGCCTACTTCACCCCCGAAAAGTTCGCCGCAATGGCGCCAGAGGACGTCAAGGCATTGGTGAGCCAATGCCCAGCGCTGGACGAGAAGATGCGCGCTACCGGCAAGGTTCTGGTTTCCGCATCGCTTGGCGATCTGGACACATGGAGAACGCTTCGCCCGCGCAGCGGCAAGACGCAAGTCAGCGATGGGCCGTACACCGAGTCGAAAGAGGTGGTGGGCGGCCTGTTCATCATCGAGGCAGACAGCCATGACGAGGCGCTGCGCATCGCATCCATGCACCCGGCTGCCACGTTGGGCGAAGAAGGCGAATGGGCCGTCGAGCTTATTCCCCTGGATTTCTACCTGGCCCAATGAAGGTTTGGTTATTGCTTCAAGAGTGTCCTGCCCCTTTTGGCCGCTCGGTGACTAGCCATTTCAGTCCGGCTGGACGGGTGGCGAAAGGGGGAGACAGAGCTAAATAAACACTAAATTCGGGGGCTTGAAATCCGATCCTGGATGCCTAAAATCTCGCTCCGCTGGACGCCACGGGTCCAGCTCGCCGCGCCACGCGGCGTGGCGAATCAGTCCGTTTTTCATATTGCTCACAGGAGGATATGCCATGCGCACTGTGCTTGATTTCTCGCCCCTTCATCGCTCCAGTATCGGGTTCGAGCGAGTATTTGATTTGCTCGAAGCGGCCCAGGCCCAACCTGCCGATAACTGGCCCCCGTTTGACACGATCAAACTTTCCGATGACCGTTACCGCATCACCATGGCGGTCGCCGGGTTCAAGCGGGACGAACTGGATATCTCCACCCAGGAGAACATGCTTATCATCAAAGGCGAACGAAAATCCGATGCTGAAGGTGAGTACCTGCACCGGGGGATCGCCTATCGCCCCTTCGTAAGGCGTTTTGAGCTGGCAGAACACGTCCAGGTCAAGGGCGCGCAACTGGCCGATGGTCTGCTGACCATAGCGCTGGAGCGTGAGGTCCCCGAGGCGATGAAGCCGCGTCGCATTGAAATTGGCGCAGACCCGATCGCTGCGAAAGTTCGCCAAATCGAACAGCAAGTCGCAGCCTGATTTCATCCCGATATCGATCGGCGAAATGCTGCGTATTCTTGGGGCCTGCGGCGTGAGCCGCAGGCCCTCTTTCTTGTCATCCTACGCGTTGCCGGCCGCCAGCACTCCAGTCATCTGGGCGCACGGTTGAAAAACGACCGAGTCGGAGGTGGCTTATCCAGACGACCGCTCAAGGCAGCCTCACTTACTGCGCCCGCGTCATTCCTTCCCGACGCAATAATTCGTCTTCACGACGCGTCCTCGCCTGTCCCGCCCACGTTACCAATGGTTTGCGTAATGACGCTTGGCGATCAGGTGATTGCAATATCAGATTGCGATAGAAGCGATGTGCAGCCAATGCTGCGATGCGAAAGAGATGCATGCCTTCAGCCCCCTGTAGACCATGCAAATCTAACGATGCTGCGCGAGACTCTCTATAGGAAATTTGGGCTAGTGAGCATTCTGGAATTGCCCCGAGAAGAACTGCAAAGCGTTTCAAACGGGTGGATCACACGATGGTCGCCGTAACTCAAGCCTTGGAAACACGAGATTTGATCACTCGCCGGAACGCTGATCATTTGGACGACCCAGATCTCACTCCTTAAACCCAACTCAGCTGAATCCAATTCATAGGTCTGCTTCATCTAAGGGATTAACACCGCCACGCCGGCGAGTAACCCCAGAGAGCAGCCTCCATGACTGACCGCACCTTCATTGTTCGGATCAAGACTCGCGCACTACAGCTTGCGCCACTGTGTGTACTCATTTCATTCATTTGCGCTGCGACTTCTAGCGTGGCGACAACACCCACAAATGCACAGTTGCCCGACACGCCGGTTGGCCACCTCGCCAGCGAGCTGATCCACCACGTCAATAACGATGGCCCCGCACAGATCAAACAATGGACGGCTAGTGTTTTGTCGGGGTCCATGCCCCCCGACGACAAAGCGATGTTTGCCACGGACCTGGCCTCGGCGGCACGCGACAGCGGCGGATTGGACGTGTTCGATGTACGCACCGATCCGCGCCAACCGGGGTTGCTCGAGGTTGCCGTCAAGGGACGTCGAAACTCGCAGGCCGCCCTGTTCTGGCTGACCGCCGACTCAGCACATCCGGATCGGTTGGCGCAGGCTATGCTCGCCCCAATGGATAACCCACTTTTTGCCGACTGGCCCAAGGGGCCGGTGTCGCATGCGGAACTGAGGGAAAAAATACATGCCGTGCTGGACCAACTAGTACGTGTATCCGATTTCTCTGGCTGCGTGACCGTTTTCGACGGTAGCGAGATCTTGTTCGACGAATGCCGCGGGCTGGCCGAGCGCAGTTTCAACGTGCCGGTCGATCATCAAACGAAGTTTCGCATCGGCTCGGTCGGCAAGATGTTCACCGCCGTCGCCGTCGCGCAATTGGTCGAGGACGGCAAGCTGTCGTGGAACGACACGCTGGCGAAACTGGTTCCGGAATATCCCGACCAGACGACAGCGAAGAAGGTCACCGTGTGGCAGCTCCTGCACCATACTTCGGGCCTCGGCGATTTCATGGTGCCAGACTATTTCGAGCACCCCCAACACTTCGTCAACCCGGTGGACTATCTTGGACTTATCGCCCACCAGCCCAAGGTGGGCGAGCCGGACAAAGGGTTGAGCTACAGCAATGCAGGCTACATTTTGCTGGGTCGTATCATCGAGAACGTATCCGGCAAAAATTACTTCGACTATATCCAGCACCACGTCTTCGAACCCGCACGGATGACATCCAGCGGCTTCGACAGCGAGGATGAAATCGTTCCTGGGCGTGCGGTCGGCTACTACCACGACGACGGAGTGTTCTCTCGTACGTGGAAGGCAAACTGGATGCAGGGTATCTACAAGGGCAGTCCTGCAGGTGGCGGCTACTCCACCAACGCCGATCTGCTGCGGTTCGCCAGAGCCTTGCACGGAGGCAAGCTGCTCAAGTCCACAACGCTCACAAAGATGTTCGAGGACGCAGTACCTGCAGGCCCAGGTGCCATTGGAGCCGGTATCGACGAAAGGCTCTCGCACGGCCTCCACATCCGTGGTCATCAGGGAGGCATCGAGGGCACTACGGCAAACCTGGAGATGGTTTGGGAAACGGGTGCGGCCGTGGCTCTGACAAGTAACGAAGGACTATCGCAACACTGGTTGCTGGCCGAAGAAATTGCCGACTTGCTTGCCGCCGAAGGAGCAAAAAGCCAGGCAAAATGAAGCGCGAGGGGGCAAAGAGGTAGAGACTCGCCAAACAGTCCTACCTCACCTTTTGCAGCGGCTCTGGCCCTGTGCTCAAAGAGCTGTATAGACGTACTTAGGTTCTATATACGTCACCATGCCATAGCCGTCAGCGTAGACAAAATACCGAATCTGAGTCGTACGCGAGCGCCCCGGGGCATCGTCAACAAGTATGTATACCTTTCTTATGCTCTCGTCATTGAGGGGAATACCTTCTGGCGGCTCTATGCAAAGCGCATCAATGCCATCGCCATCAAGGTAAATCTTGAAATGGTTGGCCTTGGCAATTTTGAACACTATCTCTTCTGGAGTTGGTAGCGTCAATGAAGGAGCGTAGCGCCTGGCGAATGACGGCTCCCCACGCCGCTCAGCAAACCCTAATAGGCTCCCCTTCGGGAGTCGATCGCGAGCATCGCAAGGAGGTTTTGCCGGCCAAGGGATGACGATGACGTCCTGGCTGTTTTGGGCAGAAGCCAAGAGCGGAGCCAGAATCCCATTCATAAGTAACTAGCGCCTTGCTGAAACAAGGGGCCGACCTTGTGTCGGACTTTTGCGCTGGGTTTAGGTGGCCAAAGTACGACGCCGACATCTGTTGCCAGGCCTTTTTGAAGCAATCGGTCACATGCAAGTCGCAAGGCTTAATCTACCGGCCCAGCTTTTTTTTGTGCGTGACATCTCGTCGCGACCCTACCTTCATATCGGCGAGTACTCACGCGCCGTGTTTTGTAAAGGCTTCCGTCCCCGTAAGGCGGAGAAACCTCTCCTACTCGTCATCCCGGCGAAGGCCGGGATCTATTCCTCAGCGCAGGTGCTTGCCATACGTTGCCTGACAAGCAAGCGTCGAGGAATGGTTCCCGGCCTTCGCCGGGACGACGATGAAAACTGAGGTTATTGGAGGTTACCTTCAGTTAGGACCAAGGAATGGGTCAGACATCAAAATGCTGCGTCCGAATCCCGGATATCTCAAAACCAGGGGCCAGAGACATAGTAAATTGCGAGATAACCCTCGCCCCAGGCGTTCGCACTGAATCTGACCCAACTACGTTGGGTTGACCCTAACCTCTTGCGTTGCCGCCACTACTTGATCGAATTCTTGATCATATATTGCTCGACTTCGGTGACATGCATGCCATAGGACTCCACAGTCATGGCATCGCAAAAGCCATTTGCGGCCCAATCGTACGTCCTGCCAGCAGGAAACACCTTCTCCCCAAAGCGAGCCGCCAGCCGCTTTCTGGCTCGCTCGAGCCGCTGATTGATCGACTTGATCCTGCCCGCATCAGCAGGGTCGCACTGCCGCTTCAATACCATGCTATGAAAACTATCGGCGTGGGAGAACACCCCAATTGCACCGATCTCGACCGGATCCAACGGGCTCGGTCCAGTCGCACGAGCCGCCTGGCCATGAACCGGGCTAATGTAGAACATCAGCAAAATGACCAGCGCACCACTGAGTATCTTCAAAGTTGCCGCTCCACAGTTTTACGAAACGAAAGAACCGGACACCATGCTGTCCTTACAAAGAATAGCGCTAAGAATGGGAGGCGCAGCTACTCGCCAGCCACTCTATGTGAATTCTGCCCCCCAGTTCCTTGACGTGTGGCCGAAGCGCGCCACAGAATCGGGAGTACCCCCCACTATGGGGTTTATCAGTAGTTGAGCCCTATGAAAAATGCTCCAGCCGGATACCAGTGTCCGTTCTGCCGTATTGCTGAGACGCTTCCGTCGCCTGCTCCAGAAGCAGCCGTGGTCTTGGTGGATACCAACGTGTTCGCTCTCGTTCCAACTCACCACTACGCTGGAATAAAAGGCAACTGCCTGGTGATACCTCGGAGCCACTATGAGAACGTGTTGGATATCCCGGACAACCTTGGCAACGACTTCTTCCGGGCTACGCGTCACCTAGCGCGCGCTATGCGGGATATCTTCCAGTGTGAAGGAATCTCCACTCGCCAACACAATGGGCCAGCCGGCGATCAAGATGTGTGGCACTTTCATCTTCATGTATTTCCTCGCTACTCAAACGACGGACTGCATGCGGGGCAGAAGGTGCCCTACACCACCGAGGAGCGCATTGAATTGGCAGCCCGTCTCCGAACTGCTTTGCAGTAGTGTGCACTTTGCTTGCGGGTCAGGTTGCCTGGATGCACCATGCAGACTTGGCAATTCGAGCCGACACCTCTTCGCGCACGGATTGATTCATGGTGATTCCTACATGGATCCAGCGACGCTTTTTGTTTGCAAGACCACTTTGGATAGTGCAGAACATCCAAACCTAATCTACGACAAGAACTTGAGCTTCCTCACCGGATCTGGGGCTTCGTCCGAACTGCCCCGACCCCATCGATATCAAACCGGAGGTTACAGCGCGCATGACGGATGAATCGAACATCGGGAAAGAGAAAACGGGCGACTCCACCACGGAAACCTCCGGGGATCCGGGTTTGGGCGGCAAGATCTCACGCCGCGACTTTCTCGCGGGCACGGCCATCGCCGCGACTGGCTTGATGATCGTGCCCCGCCACGTCCTGGGCGGGATCGGGCATACGCCGCCCAGCGATCGATTGAACATTGCCGGCATCGGTGTCGGCGGCATGGGCATGCACAACATCCGCGCCTTGGCCGGTGAGAACATCGTCGCCCTGTGCGATGTGGATTGGCACTACACCGAGAAGAGCTTTCGCGGAATGTTCGCCTCCCTCGGGAAAGCACAGGCACGCCTCGACAAGGCCCAGACCGCTGAAGAACGCCGCGAGCTACAGGAGCAGATCAAGCTGACGACGCTGCTTTCCCACAAGTTCGATTCAATCAAGCGCTACACCGACTATCGCCAGATGCTCGAACAGCAAAAAGACATCGACGCAGTGGTCATTGCAACGCCGGACCATCTGCATGCGGTGATCGCCAGCGCGGCGATGAGCCATGGCAAGCACGTGTACGTGCAGAAGCCACTCACCTGGTCGATTCACGAGGCCCGCGAGCTGGCCGGGAAAGCCAGGGACAACCCCAAGATCGTCACGCAGATGGGAAACCAGGGCCACTCGACCGACGATGCCCGATTGATCAACGAGTACATCGCGGCCGGAGCGATCGGCAATGTGAGCGAAGTCCACGTCTGGACGAATCGCCCGCTTGCTTACTGGCCGCAAGGGATTCCACGTCCGCAAGCCACGCCGAAGCCGGACGACGCGAACTGGAACGAGGGAGCGGTGATGGACCGGCTCGCCAATGCCATGGTCGGCAACTACCCGAGGCCCGAAGGGCTGGCATGGGATCTCTTCCTTGGCCCCGGCCCCATTGTCGACTACCACCCTGTGTATCACCCGTTCAACTGGCGCGGGTGGGTGGATTGGGGCGTAGGTGCCATCGGCGACATGGGAGCGCACCTGATCGATTCCCCATTCTGGTCGCTGGATCTGGGTTTTCCGACGGCCGTGGAGACCGTCTCGACGCCCTTCAACCACGCGTCGTACCCCATGGCGACGATGACGTACTACGAGTTCCCGGCACGCGGCGGCAGGCCACCGGTGAAGCTCACCTGGTATGACGGCGCGTTGCTGCCTCCCGGGCTGCAAGCGTTGGGAGCCGGGCAGCTGAGCAAGGACGGTGGCGTCCTCTACGTCGGCGACAAGGGCAAGCTGATCCACGAGACATACGGCGCAAACCCGCGCCTGCTGCCGCAGTCGTTGCATGATTCGGTGGGCACACCTCCGCAGAAGTACGCGCGCATCAAGACATCGCACGAGATGAACTGGGTAGATGCCTGCAAGGGGCGAGCAGAAGCGTCATCGCCGTTCTCATACGCAGCACGGCTCACGGAGGTCATGCTGCTGGGCGTCGTTTCCCTCCGCGCGGGCGGCAGGATCGAGTACGACGCGGAGAATATGCGCATTACCAACGCGCCGGCAGCCAATGAGTTCCTGCGGCGTGAGTATCGTGAAGGTTGGGCTGTCTAGGACGAGGAGTTGGGGCTACCACGCGCCCGTTTGCTACCTATGCCATGGGCAGGTTTGACTTGGTGGGATCCAGGCCCGGCTTTGCGGATGCTTAAAAATTCATTCCATAAAGATGCAAGGGTCAGAGTGGACAACCTCCACTCTAACCCTTGCGTTGCTTAGACAAAAAATAAGCCCGCTCTTAGAGCAAGCCTCTACTTACATTTTGGTGGTGTGAATGCTCTAACGAGACCAATCCAGGCTCACGAGCGTCAAGTCTTCGCGCCCTTTGACAAGCAGAACTCTCGAATCTCTAAGGCTTTGCGCTCGTAATACTCGCTGCCCAGCTCCTCATCGGTCGCTTCAAAAGGATATGCATTTATTTCGTCGAGGATCCTGTCGCATTTCTTGAGCGACGTATCAACATCACCAAACCGATGAGCCAAAAATTCTGCATAAAACAGAACTGGGAGGAGCGATGCAGCGTCCACAGCCTCCGCCTCTTCGTACCACTTGAGGCTTTCATCGCGTTGTCCTTGCTCAAATTTCAAGTTCCCCATTCGGGTTAGCAGAAAAGCTCTCTCATACGAAGGCCCATGCGCCTCAGCAATGCAGGCCTGAAGAAACCGCTCAGACTCATCCAAATTGCCAAAGGCTCTGGCTTTCGCGTGGTCCATGTAGTTTTGGTTTTCTGAAAGCTTCATCGCAAACCTCAAAGGCGAAAAGGTCCATGGCCTCGTGAACCAACTATCAAACTCAAGCAGCGCGATGGGATTTCTTCGCATGGCGCCCCAATGAAACTGCTGCGGGGTGTTGCTCATGCCGGTTATCAGTGGCTTTAGCTCTTCCTTCGAACCAATACCGAAGATTGGCGCAATTTTGCTGCCTTACTCGGCCGCCAGACAAGTAGATCAGGACACCCACCACTCAATTACACAACAGAAGACTCGGGGAACCCATAGAACGAACGTCCGCGGGCGGGATACTCAGCTCGACAAACTTCTTGGGTGTACCAAATCTCGGCACTTGGACCTCCCTGGTCTTGGTCCTGGTCGAACTCCATAGGTCAGAAACCCAATAAATTGCAAGACAGCCACTCACCAATGCATTGGATGCAAAGCCGAAGGTGGATATTGCCTTAGGCTCTGTCGCCACCGAAAGCTCGATAGCGCTACTTGTTGCGCTTGCTTCTGATACGCGCGTTGATGTCGAATGACCCACTGGCGACTAAGCCGCGCCAATGATCATGACAACCATATAACCATTTTGTGGATATTCCGATTCCCCGCTTCCAAGCCTCACGCTGAATTGTCAGCGCGATACGATCAGGCTAGGCTTGGCTTATGGAATAAGGGGCTGCGCTCGACAACAACGCGCAGAAAAGAAACGGGGAATGGGTTGCCACTGAGGTGGTTAGATAACCATGGATATCCTTGCATTTCGTACGTCCGCTGACCCTTCGTGGGTTCTCAGCACGGAGACGGCATGTCAGACAACATGCTTGACTCAACAAAATCAGATCGTGAGTTAAAACGAAACGCTTTACCGCCAAAGTCACCGCCATCTTGCCGATGCCGGCGCTTTTCGTGCAACCGTGGGTATGAGCCCGGCTTTACCTATCAAAACAGGAATCCACTATATGTCGAATTGCAACGTTACGTTCTGGAAGGACACCGATGATAAGCAAGGGACCGGGGACTACAAGAAATACGACGGCGCACAGAGCGTGTCGGACCTGAATCAGGTGCAATGGACGGGCGAAACCCGTGACGATATGAAGGATGACACCAGCTGGGTCGACACGGGTACGCAGGCTTGGGTGAAAATCTATTCCAAAGCTAACTATCAAGGCCGCTCATACCTTCTCGGCCCAGATACGCACACCAATTTGAAGAACCTCTATGTCGATGGCAACAACATGAACGACACGTTGGAGAGCTTTCAGCTCTTCGACCATAAGCCCGATGTCAATACCGATGACGTCAACAAAAACTTCGTGGCGCTGTATCCGGGCTCCAATCGGACCCGCGTAAACAACCTGTACTGCAGCGAGTTCTACGCGCAGGACTCGCAGTACCGGATCTACGATCCCATCATGGTGCTGGGCAGCAATCGAATCGACTTCACCATCAACCTGGACCATATACAGACCGAATACGATGACCACGCGAAGGTCACCTTCGCCATGGACTTCAGGGGGACCTTCCTTGATCAGATCAAGGTCACCTATGACATGGGCGACGCCGCGCAGATCCCAGACTGGGTGATCAAGATCATTGACGGTGCCATTGATGTGGCTGCCGATGCCGCCAAGGTGATCGCCGACGGCGCAGAGATCGTGATCACAGACGGTGTCGGCGTGGTCGCCACGCTGGAGACCGACGAACTCATTCAAGATGCTGCCGACGCGCTGGCCTTCTGCATCGACCATCTGAACACTGTGCTGGCAACCATCTTCAAGTACCAGGACAACGGCGGCACGATGTACTTCTCCAGCATCGTATCGCACAGCATCGCTCGCCTGGTTCTGGCTTATTATCAGGAGCTGTTCGGGACCGACAATAACCGTCGCCTTACCTTCAACGAGAAGAACTTCCTGGCGCCACTAGGCGCGAGCAGCTGGATCAACGACAAGAGCAACCCATACGTCAACTTCACGCAGAGCAGCTACTCGTATCGATCCTTCTACCCCGACAACACCTTTCTCTATGCGACGGCTGGTGCGGTGTCGTCGGTATGCGTCGGCGCCAACACCAGCAATCAGAAAGACGACCATCTGACCATGCAGGCTACCTACGACCCTCGCGGCAATCTGTTCTCGGTGGTAGGCGCGATGGACATCTTCCTGACGAAAAACGTCGACGGCTATGTTGCCCCCACTTCTGGCGTAATCACATACAACAAAAGCGGGCAATTGGTGAGTATTACTTCAGGCGGCAATGCCACCGTGGTCAGCGGTTCCAATATCGTGGACGCGTACAAGGCTCAGTTGACCGCGTCACTCAACAGCACCGCCTCGCAGTTCGGCTTGAGCCTGACGGACCAGCAGCGCGCGTTGATAGATGCGTCGGTGACGGTGCTGAATGCAATGACGAGCGCGATCGCTTAGTAGCGTTTGCTTTCGGATGGTGGCACCTCCAGTCCATGCTGGCTGGAGGTGCCGGTCTTGAGCGGTCTATGCCAGCCCAAGGCTGTTCAAGGAGCCCTCACCCAACTTCATCCAAGTGCCCGCCAGACACAGGTAGCGCAGGCCCAGGAAACTCGTGACACCCATAAAAATGGCTGTCGTCGGCGGGATATCCCAGTTCGTCGAATTTCTTGGCCGCCCTAAATCTGTCTCTTACTAATCCGCAAAATTTCTAGCTGATAGAACGTTGCACTCGTTACATGCCAGATAGACAACCTGGACAAAATCATTCCCGAAGAAACCCTCTTCAAAACCGTCGATCTGATTCGCAATCGCTGCAAGTACAAACATGGGCCTCAAGCATTGTGGACAGTTCTTCTCGCATTCATCTGGATCCAAGAGGTACGGAACACCCAAAAACTGGTGACGCGGGGATGTAAGCGCCCAAAGTGGGCCATCAACGTCGACCGGTATGTTTCGCTCTGTCAGTCCATTCACCCAAGCCATCTGATCACGTTCATCCAGTGTAAGTGACTTGGCTTGATAGCTCTTAGGCGGAAAAACAACCGGAAAATCAGGATAGGGAAAGTCATCGACATCCGGGGCGCTCGATTCGAATTCGAGAATCTCAATGGCACCCTCATCAACTCGATAAGAGAAATCACCTTCAAATATTCCGCACTTCCATGAGTACAGGAAAGGAATCGTCTTCCCTCGCCAACCAGGCAAGTCGAGACCCGTAACACCGGCATCAACGAGTGCGAGCTGCGTTAGTGGCAGTCCATTGTTAGGTGAAACTGCACCGACGAAGGAGCAGGCACCACCCAAGCAGATGCCACCATACAGGCTGGCATCTCCGAGAACGTAACCATTTTGAGAGGAATAGATGGGGGGCATCTTCTACCAAGGCTCAGGCTTGGCGAGCGCCATTGGGGGACTGGACAAGTCGAATGAAAGGGTAGTTTTTTGTAAAAAGAATATCTGGGACACTCATGAAATAATCCTCGCCGATGAGGCGCGCTTCAGTTTTCCATATTTCGTGAGCGTCCTAGATCTCCCACTTGCCAGTTCCTCGCATTTCTTGGGGCATTTCCACATGTCCCAGATCTGCCTCAGGCTATGCTCGCCTTCCAGGACCATGAAGATTCCCATAGGCATTTGCAGCCGCTGACGCAACATCATCATTCCGCCACGCGAACCCAGCTTTTGCGAGTCGCCGCACGAAGGGGCATCCGTTGCTCGCCGCTAGGCGCAAACGTGTAACTTGCAATCAAGTCATTTGATCAACTGGAGCTGCGCGGTTCGTGCGATTCCTGATGCTGGAAGACCCCATGGGTCCAACCAACCGAATCCTGCCAAGTGTAGGTCGAACAACCCGACTGATTGCAAAGACTGACTTGGTCTCCGCTTTTGATCGGGTGATAAATGCCTTTCTCATCTACCGGACCGTCAAATGGCGGCTGTGTCAACTTCCATGCGTTCAACGCTTGAGCCGAGGCCAAATCGGGAGACGGGATTTTCAGGCCACATTCGCTACACAGATAGGCGCGATTGGACCCCGCTATGGACACCAGCCATTGGTTTGGCACATCCGCCATCACGATACTCGACCACAGCAGCGAAACTGCAATCACAACAGCTGACCTCATCTTCCATCCTCTGTTTTACGGTGTGGGCTGTCGATAACGATACCGGAGTCAACTATAAAACAGAATCACCTGGGCACGCAGAATATCTGGGGAATATCTGGGACACCTACGAAAAAATCCTCGCCGGTGAAGTACCTTCCAATATCCCGCATTTCGTGGGTGTCCTAGATTTCCCCCGTGGACTACAGATCGCGGGTATCTGCCGACGGAGCGCACCGGTCGGCAGTGACTATTTCCTGGCTGCCCCAAACATGGCCGCGGGCCCGGTTTCCGAAACAGCTCTTGACCGGACAAGTCGAATAGAAAGCCGGTTTGAGACAAAAAGCCCGCTCGAAAGCGGTCCTAAATCTAAAAGAGATGTATCGCTATTAGGGAATATCCGGGACACCCACGAAATAATCCTCGCCGATGAGGCACCCTCCAGGTGCCCACATTTCGTGCATGTCCTAGATTTCCAACGCGGTGCGGGATGGAACGGGCCATTCATCACTCAGTGGGACGGCCGTCATAGCTTGGATACCCGGTATCTTCCCAATTCTGCGTGTCCCATGCTGACGCGTGGGTGTTCTAAATCTCGCTCGGATCTCGCTACCCAGACATCCCAAGTATCGATTGTCACCTGCTAATTTGGTTTACAGTTTGCCGGGTCCTTCATGCAATTGGCTTTGCGCTGACTCTGATAGATGGCGTCAGCTGCAGTCTTGTCAGCCGATTCTTTACTCGCAGCCGTAGGCAACGCACCTGCCACGGCGTTGGCACTTTGAAGAACCGGATCAGTCGCTTCAGTGCTCGCATATTGAATCTTGGTAATCGATCCGCTTCCAGCAAGTTCAAGTGCGAACTTATGGGTTCCAAAGTTCGTTCCAGTGGGGACGAGCAAGTGGTAATAGCCATGGGCCGGCACATCGATGCTGGTACGCCAAACTGACTCATATGTAGTCGTATCGCCGCTGAGGGCGACAACTTGCACCGGCGCCTCGACAACTCGATTGAGTTTCAATGGATAGAAATTCTTTGGTACATCCGTAGCAGGCTCCTTAAATGTGTCGCTGGAACAGGTAGTGACCGTTGCCGTAGAACGCCTGGTTTTTTTACACCATTGCGCAGGTGGTTCTAAACTTGCTATCGGATTGGATGTACTTAGCGCAATGATAACTACCCCCCCTTTGCCTTCAAGGCCAATGGACTTTGCGACGGCCTCTGAGCTGGGGTCGACCTGAACCAAAACAACAGCTGTCTTTTTGTCTTTGCTTTCAACGTTGGTTACATTCTTGTTGTTGTTTTTGTCGTCAACGCGCGGCTTTACCCGGTACTCTCCGGAACTCCCCTCAGCATCGGCGCTGAATGAAACATTCGCGGAGTATGTCAGAACCGCAGACGATGGCGCTGACGTCGAGGGTGCGGGCACTCCCGGTTTAGCCAGTGGTACCGCCGCAACCACCGGCTTCTTCGGGGCCAGCTTACTCACAAGAGGGCATACCACAGAGGGGTTGTAAGCAGTTGGTAACGCACTGGCTTCGATCCCAAACAACTTGCCATCCTCATTTTTAGCCACTGCCACTATAGACGATGCAAATGCAGCAACATCTTTCACAATGGGGGATCCCTCGCCGGAGCTGTTTGCGTTAATCGCGGACAACCGTCCATCCGGCGTGAATGTGAATGTGAGATCGGGGTCTTTCGCCGCACCATAAAAGAGGTTCAAATCAACCGTTCCGGGATTCTGAAGATCGCGGACGTACATTGTGTTTGCTGTCACTGAATAGCTGACGCCAAGTTGCTTGCTGTCCGCTGAACACGTGATGGTTTCGGAAATGACAAATTGAGTCATTGCCTGCGGGAAATAGTAAGTAGCTTTAACTGGAATCTGCTGCCCGCACGCCGTCAGTAGGATCGCTCCCCCAGACGTCAGAGCAACACGAAACATCATTGGAAGCGACATCGGATTCCCCTCCACTTGGCTATTGTGTTGCCAATCGTCAGGCTGCCCAACACCGATGTCTATGGGAAAAATGGTCGCCCCCCACCCTCCCCTTTTTTCCCACCGAAAGGATTTTGTCCAAAAATCCCCAACTAACCCGCATTTACCTATTCGCGCACCAAAGGAAGGTTCCAAGTCGACCCGTCAAAACTACGAGGCATATCCGCCCCAACTGCTCCAAGCCGCTTTTTCCTATCGCTGTCGGAACAGGACATCCCTCATCCAATGGAGCGGCAGCCATCACTTGGGTGTCCTAAATCTCTTCCAATTTTTTGGGCACCCCATGCTAACGGTCAGTGCGAACAGGCGCCATCTGAAGAATCAGCACCTCAGAACCAAGTAGGGCGCAAGCCAGCAAAGGCGAGGCATCGGCAACTGCCCCGCCACTTTGCTGGTTCGTTGCGCCGGCCGCCTAGACGCTGCGGCCCTCCGTATTGCTACGGCGCAGCGCTTCGGCACGTTCGCTCACTATCTTCAACGCGGCGGACAGGCCGTTGATCGCAGATCGGTGCAAGCGCCACGGATGATCCGCGATATCTTGGCGACGAAGTGCACTTTGAG
>Ga0207695_10001333_pt1 | contig 41902 bp, 69 predicted proteins | sample KBSC54metaG_FD_184354 | JGI IMG/M metagenome (GOLD analysis project Ga0207695, IMG submission 184354) | Corn rhizosphere microbial communities from Kellogg Biological Station, Michigan, USA - KBS C5-4 metaG (SPAdes) (version 2) | ecosystem: Host-associated > Plants > Roots > Rhizosphere > Soil...
GGGGTCAGTTTTGGCCCAATTCTTCGCAAAAAATCTTGAAGGATTTTCTGAACGTTACCCGGGTTGCTCTTTGCTTCCCGAACAAAATCTCTCATTAGAAGTTCACCCACAAGAGAAGCAAGACCCAATTGATTTTTATCCGATCTGGCAAAAGAGTTTTGCTGATCAATAACCATCTTCAAAATTTCTGCCTGGGTTGTTTCCCGGGCCATTTTACTTTCGATGCTTTGAAGTATGGCGGTCTGTGCCTTCGTAACTTCCAGGAACATTGCAAAAAGCTGGTCCGCCGCAAAGCCTTGACTTGTGGTTTGGGGTGAATTTTTCAATCTTTGTCCGAACACTCTCTTCAATTGCTCATAAGGCTCTTCAAGATTAACCCCCTTGCTAATAAGCTGTCCCAAAGTTTTAGGCTCATAGCCCGCCTCCTTCGATATTTCGAATTGTTTCAGCCCCGTAATTTCCTTTATCTGGGCAACCAATGATTTTATTTGATCTACTGTAACCATCTATTTATCAACAGATTATAAAAGGATGAAAAAAGATTGAAAATTTCTTCCTTTTTATTTGGAAGGATGAATTATTCAACCTACATTTGATCCATCAAACGCAAAATAACGCAATCGAATGGTAATCCCGGACAAGATACTGAAAAAATGGTTAGCCCTTAGATCCCCCGGAGACGCTGATAAGCTCTCGGAAAGATCGGGAGATATATCGCCTGACACTTTCAATCGGGCATTTACAACCGGCAAGTGTCGTGACGAGGTTTTCAAGGTAATGGCTGCTTTCTACGAAGAGAAGGCAAATCTTATCAAGGAATATTTATAGCGGATATGGGCACGGCTTAGCGATAGGAGAGAGGAAGAGAAGGCAACAGCCTAATGTGAGACAAAAATAATATCAGTTATCCACATTGTCAATACCCCTAACATTTCAATAACCAATTCTTATATGAAAGCATTCACCATCACACGCGAAGACATAAGGGCCGGATTTATTTTCCTGGTCATCTTCGCCCTGGCTGCAATAATGTTTCTGACCAGCTGCAGCACGATCCACGAAGGCACCACGTGCCCATGCAGTACATCCAAGAACTTTGTAGGCTGCTCCGGTAGCTACCAACAGAATACTCATATGGTTAAACGTATTTCGTACTAATAGCATGAACGCGCTACTCACCACCAACCAACTCTGCGAAAAGCTCAATGTGAGCAGGCGCACCATTGGCCGATATGTAAACGACCGGCAGATACCGATGGTTGTATTACCTGGTGGAATGATCCGGTTCGATGCGGCGGAGATTGACAAGTGGTTGAGATCGCGTGTGGTCATGGCTAAACCCAAACCCGTTATATGAAAACACAATCCCAGGCCCAGGAGATGCTACAGTGGATGTTCCTAGCGCTGAATCAGACAAAAAGATAACCCAATGAAAACTATCATCAAAGACGTAACCCTTTATTTCGGATGTCTGCTTGTGTTAAGCGCTATCGGATTTCCTGTCATCCTCTTAATCCTTTCCTTATGCAAATGGTACCCTTTTTCGTCGCCTTCCTTGCAATGGTAGGTGTTGTGATAACGCTGGCAGCGGCAGAGAAGTGGAAGAAGGAACTGATGCAGCAGCTTGACCAGGCAGAGCGGCAACACGACAACGGATGCTAAAATTCAACCTATATGTCCAGCTTTTCACAATTTATTATCACCTGGTGGCCTTACTATTTAGGCGCATCCGTTTTCCTCGCCGCATTATATGTGCTCACGGTCACAGGTAGGCTCTATTGCGCCGCCATGTTTATCGGTCATTGTCTGGCCATATTGAAGGAAGAGATTGCAAGGCCCCTGCGGATCATCAGGGAGATATTAAGCAGAAAGGGAAGGCATAGTAGATATTGGGGCGAAAGAGATCCGGAAGATATTTTTTGATTCAGGCTCTATCTATACAGCGCCGGCGCGTCCTGGCGGACTTGGTTGCCGGCGCTTTTTTAAGTTCTTCGGCGTTTCATAGGGATTTAGGGGTATGGCCCCGCCGAGCTTGCGGGGCCTCTTTTAAGACAGTTCTTTCAAAATAGCTATAGCTAGACGGACAGCAGCAAGGGGCAGCAATCGCATCACGTGACCGACCTGTTACTCTGCTGATCCCTGGGAAGGTAGTGTAAGTGGACAAAACCGGATGACTGTAAATCATCTGCTTCGGCTTCGGTGGTTCGAATCCACCTCTTCCCACAATCCACATACAACAGAGATAGGAATGTCCCTATGCCTGAGCTTTAGGTGAATCAAAAGAGCCGGATAATGGCAAGCCGGCAGGCAAACGAAAAATGGATGATACGCGAACCTAAAAGGAGGGTGGAAAAAATTGACAGCCGGAATAGACGGCAAGGGGCTGAGGTAACAGCCAGCCCTTTTTTAACAAGCGAGTTTATAGTCATCATAGGCAGTTAGGTTTGGTAAACTGAGGCTATTCTCAGTCTCAGTTTTTTCAAAGCGCACTATTAATCATCATAAAAAACAAGAACATGAAGAAACCGGATGAACTCAAACGCTTCGGTCCTGGCGACGAGGAAGAGGAAACCAAGACCTCCCACGAGACGGCTGAAGTAGCAACGAACCAGGAAGCGGCAGGCGACGCAGCTTCTGAGTGACACACGAGTTATTGAGCAGGCCCGGCGGGATGAGAAGTGCCGGGCCCTATTTAAAAAATCATCATGCAGGCATTACTCACTTTTTTGGCTCTCTTTCCAAGTACCCGCGTCAGGGTCTATGAGGACGAACTTATATACAGAGTAAGCAATTTTCATGCAGCCTGCTTTTTCGAAGCAAAGGCCCAAAGAATCATCATTGAAAATAAACTGCCTTTAACCGCTGAGTTGGAAGAATGGGGAGATAGAAAGTGTGTATTTGAAAGGACGATAAGAGTAAGGCCAGTGCCGGAAGAAAGTTCGATCACAAGATAAAAAAGCCCGGTTGCACCCGGGCTAAAAGGAAGTAATAAATACGTAAAGCAAGACAAATATATGAAATATTTAAAAATTCAAAACGATGGAGTTTTAGACATTCGCTTGGTAGCTCTCATGGGCGGAACAACGAAGTCGAATGACGAATTCAAAATAGGCCAGTTCGGCACGGGTCTAAAATATACCCTGGCGTTCCTATTCCGCAATAACCTGGACTTCAAAATATTTTCAGGTACTGACTTGGTTGACCTCTCAACGGAGAATGAAACCATCCGAGATGAAGTATTTGAGATTATTTGTATCAATGGTAAGCGGACGTCTATAACTACTCGAATGGGTGAGGATTGGAAAGCATGGATGATTGTCCGTGAAATCTGGTGTAATGCTCTGGATGAGGGCGGCGCGAAAAAGGATATCACTTCCCTTGTCGAAGGAGCCGAAGGTACGACTACCTTTTTTATTCAGATAGACAGCCAAATACAGGCGGTTCTGGATAATTGGACGAAGTACTTCATTCACGGATTGGAACCTGTCTGGCAAAGCAATTGCCACGCCATATATCCCGGCGGCGAGAGTTTAAGAATCTACAAGAACGGCGTACTAATCGATGAGGAAGAAAAAAGCAAGTCGCTTTTCTCGTATGATGTTAAAAATGCTGAACTCAATGAGCTACGGGAATTTAAGGGGCATCGGTCATACGAGATGGTCCAGGCGCTCAGCCGGGCCAATGAAAAGGTTGCTTCCTATTTTCTGGAAAATATCAACGAGGGGTATTATGAAGGCGGCGACCAAATGAGCTATGGTTGGTATTGCACGTGGAATGAAAGCTGGAAAAATGTGCTCGGCAATGCCAAATTGATCCACAAAGACGCTCTGGAAAAGATCGAAGCGAGGGGCATCACCGTGGATGCGGCCAAGTTGATCGTGGTTCCTAAAATGGTCTACGTTGAATTAACAAAGCAATTTGAAGGCATTGGCGCATTGGTGGTTGCGTCCAAGGCGTGTGAATTCTACCAGGACTATGATAGCCGGACGGAAAGTAAGATTAAACAGGCGCTCACTATTTTGGAACACTGCGAGTATGTGATACATCCGGAACTGGAATTTGTCTACGGCTTTTTCGAAGATAAGCGGGTATTGGCGCAAGTGAACATCGAAAGCAAAAAGGTCTACCTATCCAACACCTTGGTGCAGAAGTCGCTTTTTTGTCTGGTTGCTACTCTCATCGAAGAGAACGAGCATTTCAATACCGGCCATTCGGATGAAAGCCGTGCTTTCCAGCAACATTTTATCGACCTATATACGCGGGAATTATTGGCTAAAAATTCCGTTGAGGTCTAACCCTTTAAAAACTGAACGATGTCTAATTTACCAGCAACACAACCCAAACGACCGCTTCCGGCGATAGACGACCTCTATAAGGATGTTGATCATGCCGGACAGCAAAACGACCTGAATCGCCTGCTTAACCAGGCGCCGAGCCAACGCTGGGTCAGGGTCAATAAGTTCGCCAACAATTCGAACTATATCCCCATCGGGATCATTGAATATCTTCTTACCTCTATCTTCCTGAAATGGCGGGTAGAGCTAAAGACCACGGCAGTAATCGCCAATAGCGTTGTGGTGACCGTCCGGCTGCACATATTGGATCCAATAACCGGTGAATGGGATTGGCAGGATGGCATCGGAGCATCACCTATTCAGACAGAGAAGGGCGCGGCGGCCACGGATTTTTCCAAGGTAAATACTCTGGCTGTGCAGATGGCGGCTCCTGCTGCTGAATCCTACGCATTCAAGGACGCCGCCGAAAAGCTGGGGCGCCTATTCGGAAAGGATATCAACCGCAAGGACGAGAATGTGGGAAACTACAGCAATCTTGAAATGAAGCTGCAGGATGCTCAGCCCAAAGCAGACGAACTTCCCGAGGAAATAAAGGCGGTGATCGCTGAAGCCGATGCCGAGAACCTTGTCAACATCTACAAGTCTAATCCCGAATATCACAACGTTCCATTATTCATGACGCTGCTGGGAGCCCGGCAGGTCGAATTAAAAGCCAAAAGAAATGCAGGAAATAGCCAACCAGCCTGACGTGTTTTTTCAGGATATTGTCACACAGCTACTTCGTGGGGAAATGAAATTGTCGTATTCCGCTCTCAGCGCATTTAAAGAGTCGCCTGCCAGCTTTGTGGAATACAAGCTGAGGCAGCGCGAAACAACCCCTGCAATGGCTTTCGGGTCTATGGTTCACTGCCTGATCCTGGAGCAGCAGGACTTTGACAACCGGTATTTCACATTTGATGATGCTGCAAAATGCCAGGCTATTGGCGGAGATAAACCACGAGCAACGAAGGCATATAAAGAATGGAAGGCTGAAGTGCTGGCCGGAGCCGGTGGCCGGATCGTAATAGACCCGCAAGAATATCTCGCAGCAAAAATGATTGCGGACAAGGTGAAAAATAACCGCGCTGCCGCCAAGGTTCTCCGTCTCTGCCCCATCCATGAGAAGGCGGTGGAATGGGAGTATAAAAATTTCAAGTTCCATGGTTTTTTGGACGGTGATGGGGACGAGGCAACCATGGACCTGAAGATCATGGCTGATGCATCACCGAGGAAGGCGCTGCGGACCATTGTAGATATGGATTACCATATGCAGGGAGCTATGTACCAATGCGGCAATGGACGCGTAAAGCGGCATTACATCATCGCTGCTGACAAGACGGGTGGCGTATCGGTCCATGTTCTACATGACAAGCTGATAGAAAAGGGGATGGAAGAATACGACCGGCTGATTGGAAAATTCAACGAATGCATCTTAGCCGACGGCTGGGATCAGTCTTATGACTTCTGGTCTGACCGGTACGATGGCATTTATATGGCTGAAGCTCCTAATTGGTTATTTTAAAATGGAATTACAGATCACATCCCGGGCCTACGGCATTCATACTGTCCTTTTTGATGAACAGGATATAGAGTTGTTATCCTCTCACAAATGGCATATCGTCAAAGTTAGGAACAAGTTTTACGCACGAACGACTGTCTATAAGAACGGAATTAGCGGCCCTCAAACAGCTCTTTTTATGCATCGATTAATAATGAATGCGACTAATGAGATGGTTGACCACATAGACGGCAATCGATTGAACAACACGCGAAAAAACCTGAGAATAGCGACCGTATTGCAAAATAATAAAAACAGAAGCATTGGCAGAAATAATTCATCTGGCTATAAAGGCGTTTCCTATCGAAAGAAGGACAATACTTATGAAGTTCAACTGAAGTCTAATGGCATTTACATATATGGGGGAAGATACGCTGACAAGATTTCAGCCGCAAGAAAATACAATAAATTGGCGATACAATATCATGGGGAGTTCGCAAAGGTAAATATTATATAATGCAAGCGCTACAAACAAAACGAATAGAGGATTGCCTGGAATACCTCGAAACTGCTGCGGAGGATTATACTGCTTCGCAAAGCGTTTCCTGGCTTATCGATCAAATGGGCATGCTTTGCAAATCGCTGGCCTTTGTCGGTGGCCAGATGGCGCTTTCGAAAAAGATTTTGAACGAGAGCAAATCAAAGGCGTACGAGAGCCTTATGATCAGCAGTATTGCCAATGAGCAATACTTTGCGCCTTCGCTCGCCAAGGATTACATAGCGTCTAAAGTAGCTGAAGCGCAATACAATTTCGATATAGCGGAAAGATGCAGCCGGGTGCTGGTGCATACCATTGACGCGCTTAGGACTTGTATAAGTGCCCTTAAAGTGGAAGCACAATATTCTTCATACGGAAATAACGGAATACGATGAGCAAGCTAAAACTTATAGCCCAGGTCCTGAATACGGAACTCAAACAGGAGGGGCTTACCGACGATCAAAAGAAGGACATTATCGAATCATCGCTTCGGGAATATGCGATTGATACCCTAAATCAATACGCCTTCCTAAGAGACAAGAACATCGAGGATAATACCCTGAAGGATTTTGTGCAGATGGAGGGATTGGATTTTAACCTGAAAACCAGAAAGTTTTTCTAATGGCAGAGAGTGAATACATGCGCAAGCGCCGGGAGATATTGTTGGGTATCCGGGAGCCTGACCCTAAGAAGGAGCCGAAGCCAATAGCCAAGGAATCAGCCAAAACTAAGGCTAAAAAAGCAGCCGAGAAGAAAGAGCGCGGAGGGGACGATACCGTGAAAGAAAAGTGGTTCCGGGCTCGCAGAAAGGAAATGACCGGCACATGCCAATGTGGATGCGCCGAACCGAGTCATAAGAATAGCGATGTACATTTCCGAGGTTCGGCGGCCCACATATTCCCGAAGGCAGATTTTGAATCTATAGCCCTCCATCCTTTGAATTGGGTTGAGCGCCGGATGTTCGGCGGCTGTCACGATAAGATGGAGCCCGGACATCTTGACCAATGGCCTAACATGGCAGACTGGCCAGACATACGAGAAAAGTTTTTTGTCCTGGCCCCGCTCCTTACTGATGAAGAAAGAGGCAGGAAGTTTTACAAAGAGCTTGAATGGCTCGTTTATAATAATCCTTAACAATAATTTTTAAAATGGAACAAACGCAGCAAAAAACGAGAATCTTTAAAGATTGCGACGAATTTCTCCGCCGGACGGACTGGAAAGAGAATGGCATGTCACAGGAATTTGCCAATGAATATCCCGAGTGGGAGAAGATGAATGAGACAAATGAGGGTTGTTGGAACTGCTCCGGCTGCTCCGGCTGCTCCGGCTGCTCCGGCTGCTCCGACTGCTCCCGCTGCTCCCGCTGCTCCGGCCAACGCTGGCGGGATGGCATCAAAGATGAACATGCAGCCGTCGAAAATAAAATCGTAGGCTTCCCTCCGATCCCTGTCATCAAAGATATTCATCAGAAAATATTTGAAGCTGTGTCCCAGCCCGCCGCCCTGGATATGAGCACCTGGCATACTTGCGATACAACTCATTGCCGAGCTGGATGGGTGGTGACCCTGGCCGGCGAAGAAGGTCGCGTATTGGAGCGCCATACATCCACGCAATTCGCTGCCATGCAAATTTATAAGGCTTCATCCCCTATCCGGTAAGTCCTGTTCGCTTCTTCGAGAAGAATGATGTGGCAATGGCTGATATCAAGCGTTGCGCTGAAGAAGAGGCGCAAGCAATGCAAGAATAGTTCCCCCGCGACCGGCTGGCTGCAGCATCGCTTTTTAATCTGTGTTTTTAATCCGTCCACCCCATTGAATTCTGCCCCTTGGCAGGGTCGTGGGGCTTTTTATTCCAGTCATCAATTAAAAGCACTATATGTCAAAGACAATGTTTGCAGATATTCCCGAAGAGGACCGGCTCAGGGTTCTCCTGGACAACTGTGATAAGAAAGAAGAGACTTCATACATGAAAGAACTTACGCAGTACGAATTGGACACCAAGCGGGAACAACTCACCAGTAATTATATCTCCATCAGCGATTTGGACGAAGAACTGGCCAAGATTAAGGCTGGTTTTAAGGAAAAAACCGAGCCGCTGAAACTACAGAACAAGACGCTCCTGACTGAGGTAAAGACCCGAAAGGAGGAAAAGAAAGGCTGGTTATTCAGTTTCATCGACGCCGAGGAAAGGGTAGTGAACGTATACGATGAGAAAGGCGAGTTTGTTTCTTCCAGACGATTGCTCCCTGGTGAGAACGCGCAGGCAAAGTTGTTCATTGCCGGAGGGAAGGCCATCAATGAGTAATCGCACATTTTTCGTGCATCTTTATTCCACACATTTTAACAAAAAATATTCATGGAGAATTTACATCTGAAGTTGGAGAATGCCGGTAATGAGCTGGTAATCCGGGAGGGCGAGGCGCTCCCTTTAAAGGCACCTAAAAAGATAGTATTTACCGGCAATATCAATGCGGTCAAGGAATTTATGGACAAAAGAACCGCCATTAACGGTCTCGTGCTGCAAAAGGTTGCCAAAGAATCCGCCGTCATCATAGTGGACGAGGATAAAGGGACCATCTCGCTTTTCCTTGATCCGGAGAATCAGGACGGCACTGAGGTAATGGGGAAGTTGGAATATACCCAGTATCTGGAACAATTCTGCATCAACGGGACAAAAACTTTCACGCAGACGGAACTTGTGAAGATACTTCGTTTCTCCAAACAGCTATTCGAAACACCGGATCAGCATGAGAAGCTTTTAAAGGCATATCAAGCCTTCGACTTTACCGCCAGCATCAAGGCTGCGCAAGAGGCCGATCTGCGCGGGAATAAGTCAAACAGCCTTCAGAAGGTCATTACAACCAACCTTCCTGTGGATTTCATTCTGTCGCTACCAATCTTCAAAGGGCAACAGCGGGAATCTTTCCGGGTTGAAATCTGTTATGATACGACGGACGCCTCCATAAAGTTCTGGTTCGAATCCCCGGAATTGAAGGCTCTCATCGATCAAAGAAAAATTGAAATTTTCGAAGAAGAACTGAAAGCATACCAAGACTACGTGATCATAAGAAAATAACCACCATCCCCCTTCCCGGGTCTCCACAACCAGGAGAAGGGGGAGTAAACCAGCAAAAAGATATGACCTTAAACCAAATCATACACGGAAAATTAGAGGATAATATAAAAGACCTGCCAGATAACTGCATCGATGCCATGCCGACGGATCCACCCTATGGTCTGAAGTTTATGGGAAAGAAGTGGGATCATTCTGTGCCATCCGTGGAATCCTGGAAAGAAGTATATCGGGTGTTAAAACCCGGTGGTCACATGCTGGTTGCGTGCGGGACCAGGACCCAACACCGCATGGTCGTCAATATTGAGGATGCCGGGTTTGAGATCAGGGATATAATTACATGGCATTATGGAGAGGGGTTCCCGAAGTCCATGGATATAAGCAAGCAGATTGATAAGGAGGCGGGAGCGGAGAGGGTTGTTCTTGGGATAAACCATGCGGCAGCGGCTCGGAATCCTAGACCGAGAAAAATCTCCGGTCAGAACAGAAATTTTGGTGAGGATAAGAGATGCGGTGAAGATTTTTCTATTACTAAAGCCGCTACTAATGCCGCGAAGGCATGGGACGGCTGGGGAACAGCCATAAAGCCCGCTACGGAATTCTGGACCTTGGCTCGTAAGCCTATAAGCGAAAAAACGGTCGCGGCAAATGTCCTTCGGTGGGGAGTAGGGGCGCTGAATATTGATGCCTGCAGAATCCCATTCCAAAATGACAGTGATTTCAAATCTGCCACTTTCGGTACCGGAACGAATATAATCGGAGGAAATTATGCGGGTGGAAATCACAAGCTTGATAGCGATCGCAAGAATATTGAAGCCAATCGCAGAGGTCGTTTCCCGGCCAATATAATTCTTGACCAATTCATGGCGGCGGAGATGGATGTGCAGAGTGGAGAAAGGAAGGCCGGCGGATCCGTCAGCGGAAATGAAGCCTCGCTGCCCGCTAAGAATGTCTACGGTGAATATGGTCGCCGTAGTTTTCAGGCGCATGGCGATTCCGGCGGCGCCTCCCGTTTTTTCAAAGTCATCAAATGGACTGAAGAAGACCGCTTCTGGGAAAGGTTCTTCTATGTCCCCAAGCCCAGCCCGGAAGAGCGCAAAGCCTACAACAACCACCCTACGGTGAAGCCCCTTGCGCTCATGCATTACTTGATAAAGATGATCTGCCCGATTGAACCGGGCCGCGTCATCCTGGACCCCTTCGCAGGATCTGGAACTACTCTGATTGCAGCGCGTCAGTTGGGACTGGACTTTGTGGCTTACGAGATGGAAGCAGCGCATATACCGATTATAGAACAACGATTGAAAGACTTTTTAGGATTATTCATATGACGAATATCAAACGCCCAATATTACGATACCACGGAGGGAAGTTCCTGCTGGCAAAATGGATCATCAGCCATTTCCCGGCGCATAGGATCTATACGGAGGCTTTTGGAGGGGCGGCCAGCGTGTTGATGCAAAAGCCCAGGTCATATGCCGAGGTCTATAATGATAAGTGGGATACTGTAGTGAATGTTTTCCGGATACTAAGAGATCCTGTACAAGCCCAAAGACTTGAGCGGCTTTTAAGATTAACCCCCTTTGCCAGAACGGAATTTTTAAAATCCGGTGAAATAGAAATTCTCGCCGCTGCCGATCCCTTGGAGAGAGCGAGGCTTACCATCCTGAGATCCTTTGCCAGCTTCGGAAGTCCTGGGACCAACGCTAAGCACGCTACCGGCTTCCGGGCAAATGCTCACCGAAATGGAACTACACCAGCGGGAGATTGGGCGAACTATCCCGGCCATATCAAGCACTTCACCGAACGGTTGACGGGCGTCATTATAGAAAACAGGGAGTACTCTGAAATCATAGATCAGCACGATGGGCCTGATACGCTTCATTATCTCGACCCGCCTTACCCGCAGTCTACCAGGAACATGCAAAGAGGCAATGCCTCATATGCTCACGAGATCGACGATAAAGTCCATGTGGCTATGGCCGAACAGCTGAAAGGTATTAAGGGTATGGCCATTGTTTCTGGCTATCGATGTGATTTATATGACGACTTGTTTGCCGGCTGGCATAGGTCGGAAAAGAAGGCCTTTGCCGACGGCGCGTCTCCCAGAATAGAATGCCTTTGGATTAACGACAATGCTATGAGGAGAAGCAATGGAAAGTTATTATGAGAAAATCACCCCATACCCTCACCTACTCCGATCTTGTCCAATGGGCAGAGAAACAGGAGAGGTACGCCAGGGAGAGTAAATGATAAAAATTGACCAATATGCTACCAGAGCCAAAAAAATACATCGCCAAGGTCTTGTATGGTCTTATAACCAGGCCGGCCATTTCGGAGCAGGACTTCCGGATCAACAGTTTCCGATCGATCCTGAGCGATTTGAGAAAGGATTACGGCCTACCTATACGGCATGTGGATGTGGAGGGGGTTAATGAATACGGACGGCGATATATCTACCGGAGACACTTCTTATTGACTATCAGCCATAAGAAAGCGATTAAGACTTATTTGAAAATTAACGAATCATGATCCATTTCGATGATAATACCAAAATGCCCTTCGGAAAATACAAAGGAACGGCCCTGGCAAATGTGCCCGCCGACTATCTGATCTACGCCTTTGAAAACATGAATTTAAACGATTCGCTGAGGGCTTATATCAAAAAGAATATGGAGGTTTTGAAAGCTGAAGTAGCCCGGCAAAAGAAGTTCAATTCAAGATAAATCCGAACCCAGTACACCTATTAAAAGCTATTTGATGGCAAAGAGATTTACCGATACCGAGATCTGGGATAAGGAATGGTTTATGGCCTTATCTCCAAAGCATAAATGCCTTGTAAGATATATTTTCGACAAATGCGACGTTGCGGGTATTTGGTCGCCAAATTGGACGCTGGCCAGCGCATATATTGGCGAGCCGGTGAGCATAGATGATGTTGCACACTTTGGCAGTCAGGTTGAATTTTTGGGCAGGCGCATTTTTATAGTTGATTTTATCCAATTCCAATACGGCACGCTCAGCGAAAAGTGCAAACCTCACCTAAAAATCATCAGCCTTCTCAAAAAATATGGATTGTATGAAAGGGTATTGAAAGGGTATACATACCCTTTAGAAAGAGTTGAAGAAAAGGATATGGAAGAAGAAGGGGAAAAGGAAGGGGAAGAAAACAAAGGGGGTCCGGGGGAAAGGGTCGATGCTTCCCAAAGCGATGAGCGGCTTCTTGTTCCGCAAATGCTCTTGAAGTTCAAAACCGCCATACCCACGTACCCGGATGACCGGGAACGGGATAGCAAAGCCCTTTTGTCGATAGCGACATTTCTCTGCAAGCGGGGTAACCTCCGGGGCGCTCCTGAACACAATACGGAGCCCATCCTTGAGGCTTGGGAGCAAATTGCTGCCAACATATCCGAGGACCGCTTCTACTGCCAGAAATCGCTCTATACGATCTCAAACCACATTCAGGAAATAGTTCAAAAAGCATTACATGGAGACAAATCGAAACCTCTCAGTCCAGTCCCCGGCGGGAAACTTGACGACGGCAAGCTCAAGGCCGCTATTGCTAAGCGTACTGGTGGCCGGTGATACGATAGCGGTTAAGAATCATCTGGCGCTGTACAAGGAACGGGGAATGGTATCCTACAGGAAGGTGCTCGAACTGCCGTTGAACGAGAGAATACCGGCTCTGATAGAGCAACCAGGCAAACGGGCGGAGATCCTTACGGCCTTGACAGCCGCCCTCAAAAGTGCTTTCGGAAATATCAACGTGCGGTTGGGTATGAACGAAGATCAGGTGGTTGAACTGGCGGATATGATCATTGACCAATCGCATGAGGACCAGTTGGGGCTTGAAGATGTGCTCCTTTTTTTGGGAGACCTGCTGCAGGGAAAAATGGGCAGGGTAAATGACCGGATGGACATACCGACCTTTTTTACCCTTTTCGAGGAATACCGTCAGCGACGTCATGAAGAAATGAAGGGGTTCAGGCGTGAAATAGAGGCCCAACACCGGGCGGTCCCGGTCAATGACAGGTTCGTACATGATTCGGTGGAAGAGGAAAAGAACAAAACCAGGGGCGCCGTAGCCGGCTATTTGAGAAAGCAACCACCTACCGAAGATGTAAAATAAAAGCTTATGTCACACCGAAGATATTTCAAAGAGGATTATCAGCTCATTATGAAGCTAAGGAAGGAAGGGAAAAGCCTGAAAGAGATTCGGGCAGTAACCGGGTTTACCTTCTGTGTGGTCAGCGGCCTGGCAAGACACGGGCATAATTTGCCCTGGCAGGATCCGCATTCGGGCAATCAGTTGATAACAACCAGTGATGAGCTTTTTACGCATGATCCGTATTACACTTTTTAACCCAGGCTCCGGCCTATAAAATAAACATATGGCAAGAAAAAGAATCGAAGCGCCGAAAGTGGAAAAACATCCCGACTTAATAGCATGGGAAACTTATGCAAATGATGAGAAGAGAAAGAATAGCCTTAGTGCTGAAACATTGGGAACTAAAGATCCAGATTATTATCTGCGCAATCGTCTGGAATGTGCTTTTATGGCAGGTATAAAGTTCGGAGAATCAAAGCATAAGAAATAACCCCATGAACCGAGATTTATTCCTATCTGACTTTCGCCAGCTGGCCCGGCTCCATCCACCGGAAGAACTACCAACCGTCATAGCCGACTATGTGAAAAACATGTGCTTTGTCCCGGGACATTGCAAGTTCGAACAGCTGGTCCATGAGGACGTTGTTATAGGGTTGTGTTGCAACTATTTCCAGATGCATTTGGAAGATATGGCAAAGCCCGATCGACATGCGGAAGTCCGGCGGCCCAGACAAATTACCATGTACCTGCTGGCCAGTCGTTGCGGCATACCCCACCGAAATATCGGCAAACTATTCAACCGGGACCGCACGACCGTGACAGCGACGAAACATCGCATCGAGGAAGAGATGGAAATCAATCAGGCGCTCCGCTTGGAGATAGAGCAATTGAACGCCCAACTATGACCCTATGGACCTATACGACAAAATCCGCCTTATGAAGGACTTAATTAAAGAGAACAAGGATATAACAATTGAAGAGTATTGGGAGACGGTAAAAGAGATTGAGAGTGTGGAGCATAAGACGGATTCGATGTATTTGCAGACTACATCCGGTATCCTGGATAGCGAGATTATTCACAACAAATTCACAAAGAAAAAGGCATCATGATACACCAGGCGGATAAGCAATTAAAGGAAAAGTGGTTAGCTGCATTCAATGGGCTGGATAACGCATCCAAGGCCACTTTAAAACTATGCCTGCTTTCTCTCAGGGAAGATGCTTTAGCTAAGGCGAATCATTGCTGGAAGAAACATAAGGCACCTATGGCGCTATATTGGAAAGTAGTGGGAGTTTATGCCGGTCATCTTGCAAAAGCGATAAAACCTACGAGCAATAAACCTTCAGACATATGAGACAAATCAAAACCTTTTTCAGCTTCCTCTATTGCCTCGATGCTTACGTTGGATGTGAAAGAATCACCTTATGGGACAGGATATACAAAAGGCGGATTGGCATCCGCAGGGCATGGCGGATATCCAAGAACTTGAAAAGGATCAATAAGCAATTCTCCACCGGTAAACCTGAAACACTATGACGCTCGAAGAAGCAAAAAAATTAATTGGTAACTGCGTTTACTGCGGTCTTTATGCCAACGGGATCATAGACGAAAGGCCGGAGAGGATTGATGCATCGCTGGCTGATCTCATGGAGGCGAACCAACTTGTAGCGGAAGCCAACGAAGCAGCAGAAAAGAAACAACGTGAGGAAGGTGGGAGTTGCAGCATACAAATGACGGTCGCGGAACGCGGATTGGCTGCTATGTATGTCGCTGCAAACTTTACAGGTGGCAGCTGTGAAGAACCCAATATAGTAGGCTATGCCAACGGCAATTATGTCATGGTCATCCATGAAAGGCATTTGAAACGTGAAGAAACAGAGGATGAATAAAGCTATCGAAATATTACCCGAACCAGGAAGACAATTGCATCTCATGGTGTTCGGACGTTTCGGGTTCACTGGATATTACGACGGAGGCTTGAACCTGTTCTATGTTGATATGGCGGTAAGTGGCCCCGCGTATTATGGTCCACTTGTAATTGAATGGATATATAAATCTAAACATAATGAAAAAGAAAAATAAGTGGTATTTGGTCGAGTTCTTATCGGGCGAACCCTGTGAATGGTTGGTAGCTAAATGGAATGGAGCGCATTGGGAAAATATTGATGGAGATATCATTGATTATTTCCATGCGCGATACATCCTTATATCCGATATGGAAAAACATTTGTTCGGGAAATTTACTAACGAATAAACCCACCCACCATGAATAACGATCTATCTGGCGTATTAAAAGAAGCCGATCCCAACGAAGTAATAAAAGAACTACAGACAGCCTACCAGGAAGTGCGCGAAGAGAATAAGCGATTAAGGGCTGAAATGGACCAGGAGAAGAGAAAAGAAGCCATTGCCTTTCTCGAAGCAGTGACCGAAGAAGGATGTAATAATTACTTCAGAATTGGTGACAGCTGGTTTTTGGGGGAAGAAACCGACGATGATCCGGAGGGTCCTTTTACCAGCGAACAATTATATGACCAATACCTTAAGTCTAAAATTCATGACAATGGATAAAACAGAAATAAAACCAGGCCAATCCTTCGAGGTCATCACCGGACTGCCTCTAAAAGTAATGGCAGTAACCGAAGGCTACGTAATGGCCAGACATAAGGGATGCTTTCCCTTTGTTGAAACTGTTGAAGCCTTTAAGGCGAGGGTAAGCAAATACAAACCGAGGTCCTCAGCCGCCAACCCAACACACGCAAACCAATAAACTATAAATAATGGGGAACAAATCATTGGATGAATTAGCAAAAGATTATGCTGCTGGATATGAAGTAGCATCTGAAAATGTCCTTTTTTATTGCGCAAAATTTCACGAAACGGGCGATAATGAATGCATAGATCAGTGTGAAAATTGCAAAGAAATAGCCCCACCTCTTATCGCCCCCTCCGCCAACAACCAGATAGAGGGCGAAAAGGTGTTAAGGTGGGTGAATCAGCGAATAGCCTACCTGATAGAAGTTGAACGGGATTCCTTGAACAATATCGATGCCGTGCCAGTTGGTAGCCCGGAACGTCGGACGTCCTGGGATTTCATCAAGGAATTGGGGTACAGAAAGAACGAGCTTCGGGATTTAAAGCGGCATATTGAAGGGGCAGACGTCCCCGCCATCCAGCCCGCAGAGATACCGAAATTGCCTGTAAATCAGGTCTGGGACTTATCCGGCATCACGGATGACCAGAAACACGCCTTTGTAGACGGAATGGTCAAAATAACCGCCGAAAACTTCCTCAAAGTGTTCGTCATGCTGGCTTTGAAGGATGGGATAGAATCAGGGGTTGTAAACGAGGCGACAGGAGATCAGTTCATTCTGATATTCAAGAAGCTGAAATACCCCTCAGCCCAGGCCGAAGAGGAACCACAGATGGAAGACGCTTTCGATGTCCTATGCCCATTTTGCAACAGACCTATTGATATTGACAAAAGCGATAGTTGCGTTTGTGGGGCCAAAATTGAGGAAAAGGAAGCGCCCACAGGAACCCTATCCCTCCCCGTAGAGGAAGTGCCTAAGATGAGCGATGAATTAGCGGCAATGGCTGATGTAGCCGCAATTGAATATGGCGATACGAACGGTCAAAGCGTATGTCGAGAAGAGATTGATTATGACAATTCGGCTGATTTGACAGACGCATTCCTGGCGGGGCAAAACTGGATGTATAGGGAGATGCAAAAAGAGATATCCTCCCTGCGCACCCAGCTATCCGAAGCCCAAAAGGACCGGGACGAATACAAGAAAACACTCGACTTTCTTTCAACCAAAATGGGAATAAGCATACCTACGCTTATGTCGGCAGCGGGAAAGGAGGTTAGACCATGACGCTACGTGATCTACAATTCGGTGACCGATTTATTGCGGCCTCCGCTAAGGACAAACAAAAGGCAGAGCGCTTTACCGTCACTGGGCAGCCCGAATTTAACCGCGCAGCTGGGACGGCTACAAGGAAATGTCGGTCCGACAGAGGGGGCACGTTCGATAAGCAATGCAGGCTCCCAGTAATTAAGCTGGGCGGAAAGGAGGACGAGGCGTGACCGACCGCCTGACCATATCGCAATACAAGGCCCTGTCCAAAAAGAAGCCGAAGTACGGCAATAAGAAGACCGTGGTCGATGGAATAAAGTTTGACAGTCTTAAAGAGGCGAACCGGTATTGTGTCTTAAAGCTACTTGATAAGGCGGACAAGATCCGAGGTTTGGAGATACACCCGCTTTTAAGGCTCGTAGTTAATGGGCGACACGTTTGCGACTACGAGGGCGACTTTTCATATTACCTGCCGGAAACCGGCCAAAGAGTGATTGAGGACGTGAAATCCGAGATCACCCGAAAGAACCGGGCCTATAGGATAAAGGTGAAATTGGTTCACGCCTGCTATGGTATTGAAATATTGGAAACCTAAACTTATCCCCAGCCTCCTGGGGAGCCGAAAGGCAGTGCGGAGGACGGCATAGCTCCCAGCCGGGACGGGGGTATTTTATAACAAGCTACTAAAACGGATTTTAACGGCCTGCGTTTCTACGTGGGCCACTTTAAAAGGAGCGATATGAAAATTCGTTGTGCACAATGCGGAAAGTGGACCGAGAAATCAACGGGCCATGCGAATAGAGCGAGGAAGCTAAAAGCCCGCATGTTCTGTAGCCGCAAATGCTTTGGCTTGTTCTGGCGTAGTAATAAAACTAACGAGGAAAAGAAAGCAGAGAAAGCTGCTTATGACAAGAAGTACAACAGAAAAAATCAGGATTGGAGAGCATTTCAAAACGCCTTTTGGTTTGTGTGGGATTATCAAAAGAATGCTGAAAAATACAGGCAATGGCGCCGAAGGAGGATGAAAGCCCATGTCGATTATTGCAGGCGTCCCGAATATAAGAAGTGGAAGAAAAAGTACGATGAAAGCCATATGGCAGCGAAAAAATACGGGGATTTCGCAGAAGCCGCACTCATCTTAAAAAAGCTCGAAGGCATGATTGATAGGCAACGTGCCCGGATAGATAAAGATTGTCACAATAAAACAAAAAAAAGGAAAAAGTTATGGAAAAACTTACAGCAGTCAACCTTAAAAAAGCCCTATGGGAAACGCTCATAGGCTTAAAGTCCGGGAAAGTTCAGTATACCGATGCGGACGCCATTGCTTCGCAGGCAAGGGAGATCATCCGGACAACGAACACGCAGATCAAAATCGCTCAGTCGTCCAACAGGGGTCTGCCGAAAGAAGTCATCGGTTTTAGCGAAAGCGATTAGTTTTTAATCCGTACCCATAAATTTTAAAGCTCTCAAAATGAATAAGAAAGTCACAATCGCCCGCTTCATCCTTTTCCTGCTCATAGCAGCCTGGTTGATCTATGCCTGCTGCAATGCCTGGAGACAGGTAAAACCCCCGGAAAGGACCCCAGAACAAGCAATGGAGGATACGTTGAGGATAGAGCAACATAAAATACAGGAAGAACAATTATGAGCCGGGAAATAAAATTCAGGGGACTATCAATAAATGGATTTTGGTATTACGGCCTTCTCTCGATTTCGCAGGGGTTGGCCGGCCAGCCACCGGCAGGATATTATATTTCAAACGATGCGGGAATGCCCTGGGCGTACAATGTAAGACCTGAAACAGTTGGTCAATTCACGGGCTTGATCGACATAAAAGGAAAGGATATTTACCAAGGGGACAAGGTTCTTTTTGATAATCGCCTTTATGAAGTTGCAATCAATTTCAATGGGTATTATCTCCAGCGCTTCAAGCTGTGGAGAGGAAAATTTGTCCCGTCTCAATCCTACGCCATGTCTTTGATAACCAAGCCATGTAAGGACAGATTTGGGGGTGAGGTAGATAGGGCTGAAGTCGTTGGAAACATCTTTGAGAATCAATAACCGCCCACAAGGGCATAAACCAAGCAAATGAGAACGGCAACACTATCGCAAAGGGAGCGCGAGGAGATAATGGATGAAGTTCAAAAGGTAACCAACCATTACAGCCTCTTAAGGCAAGAACTTCTCAAATATGCCGTACCAAAATACCGCATAAGTTTTGAAGGAATTGAGCCGATTTATGACGAAAAGGTAACGGAATTTCTGCGAAAGATTGATCGATGGGAAATGGAAGCTATTCGGGGAATAGAGGAGCGAACAGGAATCAGCCTTGTGCCTAAACAACTTGAAAATCAATAATCACCATGACCGACCCCATAGAAGCCATCATAACCCAGCTGCGCTACGCCCAGGAGATAATCAAGACGGGGGGCATAGACCTTAATCCGGATAAATGCGGCCCGCTATCTTCTTTGGAAGCCATCGTCCTACAGCTGTGCGCCGAAGGATATTCCAGCCAGGAGATAGCCGGCAAGGTCCATCGATCTACTCGAACCGTCGAAAGCATACGCTACCGCATTTTGGGCAAGCTCCGGGCAAAGACCATGGCCCAGGCGGTCAGTGTGGCGTGGAGGAAGGGGATTTTGAAGTAAACTAAAAAAATGCAAATGAAGATCAAATCAGAATTTTCTATCGACAAATGTCAGGAAAAGCAAATGAAGGAGCCCTCGCAGCTGCTGGAATATACCAGGATGCGGGCCGCCTCAGCCCTTGGGAATAAAATAATCGAACTTTTCCCATATGTCAAAGACGAGAAAAGTAGTTGGCCCGAGGGAAATCCGGTACCAGACCCTTTTGAATGCAGAGCATACTCCCCGGTATATGACATTTATCGGTGTGAAATTATTGTGCTTTCGAAGCCAGATTGGAATAGCCTTGGGAATGCTTTGCAGCATATAATTTTGGATGTTGCCGCCGGGAGGGTAAGTCCCGATCAGGCTGTCAAAGAGGCAATGCAGGCTATTGAGCACCATTGCCAACCAGAGAGGCCGTAACCCATTAAAAAGTAGACAATACTATGGAAGAGCCAATAAAGAAAAGAGATAGATTAACCCAGCGGGAAGCCGAAATACTCATCGACATAGCTAACGGTATGAGCACGAAAGAGATTGCCGCCAAGTACGGCATCGCTGTCAATACCGCTAAGGTTCACCGGCATAACATTATCAAGAAAACGCACTGCTCAAATACCACACAAGCCGCCGTTCAATATCGCCGTTTCGCAAATATCACCTAATCCTTTTGTTTAGTTCTTTGTGGAACCTTTTGCAATGCTCGTACATTCATTGCGCTAAAATGTGCAATGAGTGAGCAGTAAGGACGCAATAAATAAGGCCAAGGCTACAGAAATCTGCGCAGACATGCTATGGGCTGGCAAAACAAGGCCCGATATCCTGCAATTCTTCGCAGAACGATACAGCGCCAAGGTTCGGACCATTGACGGGTACATCGCAGATGCCCGCCTGCTCAATGAGAAGCGCAGGGAGGCTGCCGAAGCGCTCAGGGCGGAGAAGGATAAGGAAGAGATCGAGGCCATCGCAAAAGAGCTTGGAATCACTCGTATGTCACAGCTGGCTGAATTGAAGAAGGTGGGATATATGGACCCCCGCAAGCTCTACCATGATGACGGATCCCCCAAAGAAATAAGCCAACTAGATGATGAGACAGCCGGTGCCATAGCCGGCATAGAGACTTTGGAGGAACGCGACCCCTTCACCAAAAAGGTCATCGGAACTACCAAAAAGATAAAGAAGGAGAATAAGCTCACCGCCTTGTCGGAGATCAATCGTATGATGGGGTGGGTGACCCCCAATACCGTCAAGGTAGAGGCTGAGGAAAAAGGAGGCAAGGGCCAAACGGCAAAGAAGATATCCGTAACCTTAAACCTGAGCTGAGCCAATGACAAGGGACGCCATCATCAACCAGCTATTCACCGGGAAGAACTTCAACGACTGTATCGGTAGAATGGAGCCGGCGCACTTACAAGACGATTTGAAGATGGAGGTAATTGCAATTGTCTGTGAATGGAATGACGAGAAGATCAGAGGATTGCATGAGCGGAAGGAGCTTGATTTTTATGTGGTGCGGGTGATCCTCAACCTTATCCAATCGAATACCAGCCCTTTCTATAAGAAGTTCAGGGTGCCTTCCGGCAATGTGGTATATGATGAATATGGGAAAGAGGATGTTTATACAGTCCTGGAGCATTACAACCGGATGCCGAGACATGGAGAAAACAGAAACCCGGCAGTTGCCACGCCCTCTTTTCTCGATGAAGCGGACGAGTTGGATAGGAGAACCACAAGGGAGGAAAAGGAAGTAAAGGCGCTGGAAGAGGCCGAAGGGCTTTACTGGTATCACAAAAACATGCTGGCCCTTTATATCGAGCACGGCACGTACAGGGCGGTGGAAAAGGCAACGAGGGTGCCCTATGTCTCCTGCTTTCGAACGGTCTCTCAATCTATTCAGGAAATACGTCAAAAGATTTTATGATACACTGGAATATTTTAATCATCGCCTTGTCCCTAGCGTTCTGCCAGGTGGTGGTGCTGCACTTTGGATCGATCAAACCGTTCAATTGTATCAAGTGCATGACTGGCTGGTATGCCCTGGTGATAGGGTGCTGGCTGGTTGGCTGGCATGGGGTTGTTTACCTGCCGCTGGGGGTTTTTGTTGGGGCGATGTTTGAAGCAATTAAAATGAGATGGTTATGAGGATCATCGCCTACGCCCCAGCCAACAACGGCCCCGCGTATCACCGGATATACATGCCCCTGATGAATATGGACGGCCCGGATGTTTTTATTACAAACTGCCTGAAGGAAGAACATTTCGAAAAAGGGTGCGATCTGTTCATGTACAATAGGGTATTGCCGGAAGAAGGCATGGAGCAATTCAACCGACTGCGGGAAAAGTACGGCTTCCGGGTTTGCGTGGATATAGACGACTATTGGGAGCTGGACCCTCACCATATCCTCTATAAAGAAAGCATTGATCAGGGATTTGCTAAACAGCAGATCAGGCACTTGCAGCATGCTGATGTAATCCTGACCACGCATGAAAGATTGGCGGAGCAGATAAGAGATATATTACCGCAAGCGGCGGCCCACATCTGCCCCAATGCCATCCTACGGAAAGACCAATTCAATATAATTCGTTCCCGCTCCGATAAGACTCGCCTTTTCTGGCAGGGGTCCATTACCCATAAAGAGGATATACGGCTTTTGGAGCGGCCCATTCAAGCCCTAGCGCCCATTTCAGACAAGATAAAGATGGTCCTGGCTGGCTACCAGGAAGATGAGCAGGAATGGCACGATATGGTGCATTCCTACACCTATGACTTGAAGCACATTTACAAGCTCATCTCCGGTACCGACGTACACGAATACTATGCGGCCTATGCCCATGCTGACATATGCCTTGTCCCGCTGGTTAATTCCCCTTTCAACCGAATGAAAAGTAACCTGAAGATCTTGGAGGCTGCGAACATGGGCCTGCCGGTTATTGCTTCCGGGGTGCATCCCTATCTCGGCATGCCTGTATCTTTCTGTAAAAACAGCCGGGATTGGATCGGTCATATTAAAAGGCTGGTCCAGTGGCCTGCGCGAAGGGAAGAAGAAGGGCAGCGGCTGGCAGAATACTGCCAGGAACATTACAACTTCCATAAGATCAATAACGAGCGGCGTCAGATTTTGGAGTATGTCGCTACAAAAGCAAACGCATGAGCACTGTATTAAACTCATTAAGAGACGAGAATGAGCATAGGGAAGCAACCGATCTGTTGTCTGGAAAAATGATTTGTTCGGTGACTAAAAACACCAACAAAGACGAAGGGGTAATAATCCATCTTTCTGACGGATCGGCATTAGAAGTGGGGTTTTCTTCAAATGAAGGATCGATATTATACCATTATCCCAAAATAGTGAAGCTCTCATGAAACCGGAAAATAAAGTCTTCCTCGAAGAAAACAGAAAGCACTGGAGCACTCTCCGCGATGCGAAATATCTCCGTCACCTGGACGGGAATACCCGCAGCCGCATGGTGCAGGTTATGTCCGAAGAGTTCCAGCCGGGCTACACGGCAGACCTATGGTGCGCTCCGTGCGTATCGGAGATGGTGACAACGTTGTATCAGAGGTTCGAGCAATGGGAGGCAGCGCAGGAAAAAGCCCTCCAAGAAGTAATGACTACCATAAACTCGAATCCGCCTATTGTAATTCAAATTACCGAAGCTGAAAAGCAGGCAATGGAGGAAAGGGCCAAAGCCTTGGAGGAGGCGGCAAATATCACGACAGTTAAGCCATTACAAGTACAGGCCAATTTCCCCTCACACAAAAAGCATCATCGCCGATGAAAGAGACAATACCATTAAGGGCTGGCCTGAAATTCCGGTCAAAGACGTTCAGGGCCGAGGCGGAAATAGTCTCTATGGACGAATCGACAGATACCATCCGCGTAAGGTTGACACCTTCAGACGGTAACGCGTATGAAAGCGAATGGCCGCTATTGGCTACAAAAGACCATTTCAAACAAGGCTTTTATTTCATTCCTGAGCATAAACCCAACGATGTAACCATATGGTAACCATACACCCCACGGCCGTCATCGGCCCCAATGTAGAGATCGAGGACGATGTATATATCGGACCCCTATGTGTTATTGGCTTTCCAGCTGAATGGAAGGGCAGGGAAGGGGAAGACAAGGGGGTTTTGATCTGCCGGGGTGCGCGGCTGACAGGGTTGGTGACGGTTGACAGTGGGGTAGAGCGGCAGACGGTAATTGGAGAGCGGTGCTATCTCATGAAGCACAGTCATGTCGGGCATGACGCTAATTTGGTTGAGGACGTTATAGTAAGCTGTGGCGCCAAGATCGGTGGTCATGCGGAGATAATGTCCAGTGTAAATATTGGCCTAAATGCTGTCATTCACCAACGGCAACGGATAGAAGCATGTAGCATGATCGGGATGGGGGCGGTAATCACCAAGGGCCTGAAGACGGTCGAATTCGGAGTGTATGTCGGAAATCCCGCCAGGTTTCTCCGAGAAAATACCTCACACCGCAGCTATTCCATGTCAAAAACAATTGAGTATAAGGGATATATCATTAAAACCGAAGAATACCTAAATTATAAAAAATGTCACTACGAGATAAAGGACGCCAATGGGGTTGTGGTGGAAAACTCTCTTTGGTATGATAATACTTATTCGCCTGTCGAGCATGCCATCAGTTCGGCGAAAAATTACATTGATAAGTTATGAAAGTCTCCATCATCTTCTTGGACTACATGCGCCACGACTATACCGCCCGGGTAAAAGCCCAGAACTTTGGCAACGCGGGCCACGACTTCAGCTTGGTGACCGTGGACCGGAAGGGCATTGCTGCTGCCCTAAATGAAGGAATAGCGAGATCTCGGGGGCACGACGCGATTGTCACCATGGCAAACGATATCCTCATGCCCGCCGGCTGGCTGGCTGCTATGGTAGTCGCTGCGCAGGCCATACCCAATACCGGCATGTGCGGCATTCATTGCGTGGAAGGATTGGAAAGCCCGGAGCCCGTGAATATGGGCGGCGTCCTGGTTCATCCGAACTTTACCGCCTTTGGCAATGCGCTGATCCCATTTTCAGCCATCGACAAGATCGGCGGATTTAATGAGGAATATGATCCGTACGGAATGCATGATAGCGATTTTGCCTATCGGCTGAATAAGACAGGACACATCAATTACTATCTGCATGGGCTGAAGTCTGAGCATATCGGCCATGATGTAGGCAATGGAACCGAATACCGCACCATGAAGGATGCCGGGCTTGCGGCGGCAGCCGATAAGTGGGGAAGGTTGACAGAAGAATACGACCGCAGCAGTAATTACACCATTAATCTCCCGGAATGGCCGTAACCAGATCAAAGAAAGCGGACAATCAAAGCCTGGAAATTGAATATAACCGGCCCTTCCTTTACGAGTATCAAAAGAAAATAATCGATAGCCCGGCCCGATACACTGTCTGCCTCGCTGCGACAAAGTGCGGGAAAACAGCCTCGCACATCGTATGGCTTTTCGAACAGGCGCTACAATGTGCCAGAGATCCAACCATGCGCCGGGAAAGATTGGTTGTAGACGAAAACGGTCAACTGGTCAAAGAGGGGGGAAGGGTTGTATATATTATCAACGAAGACCCCGAGCTCCTCAATCAATCCGTGTGGTGGGTAGCCCCTACCTTCGGCCAGGCAAAGATCGCTTTCAATCGCATGAAGGCTCAACTGCGGGCGACCGAGACAGACACCGGGAAGCCCATGGATAAAAAAGAGCTTTTTACAGCCAATGAGACAAACCTGATCATTACCCTTGCGACCGGCGTAAAGATCGAATTTAAGACTGGGGAGAAGCCGGATAATCTGTATGGGGATGACGTTTATGCTTTTGTTTTTGATGAATTTACCAGGGCCAGGGAAGGCGCCTGGCACGCCCTGCGGTCCACCATCACCAGCACGGGCGGTAAAGGAAAGTTCATCGGCAACGCAAAGGATAAAAAGAATTGGGGTAATAAGCTGGCTATGAGGGCAAAGTCCGGGGTAGATCCGGACTTCGAATACCACAAGATTACGGCCTACGACGCTGCGGCCGCCGGCATGAAGACGAAGGACGGCCGCCCCTTCTTGGAAGAGATCGAAGCGGCAAAGCGGGACTTACCCGAGAGTGTGTTCAATGAGCTTTACCTGGCGGAGCCTTCCGAGGATGGTAGCAATCCTTTCGGACTGAAACACATAGCGGCCTGTTGTGTGCCTGGCTTGTCAGATCAACCGGCCATCTGTTATGGCATCGACCTTGCCAGAAAGATAGATTCTGTCTCGATCATGGGGCTGGACAAGCTGGGGCATGTCTCGCATTATGACAATTTTACGAAGCAATCCTGGCCCCATACCGTTGAACGTATAAAGTACCTGCCCAACAAGCCAATGGCCATGGATAGCACCGGCGTGGGTGATGTGATTCTTTCCCAGGTGGAGCAGACCCAAAGCCAGGTGGAAGGGTATATCTTCAGCCAGATCAGTAAGCAACGACTTATGGAAGGGCTGGCACTGGCTATTCAATCCCGCAAAATCTACATTCCCGACGACGATAATGTCGTCAGCGGCACGGGCAAGATCCGTCACCAGTTGGAACAGTTCGAGGTGGTATATACCCGCACCGGGGTAAAGTACTCCGCGCCCGACGGAGATCATGATGATGACGTAGTTTCTCTTGCTTTAGCTTGGCACAAATATCAAACCTGCGCAATTAGCGGGGATGAGATAAGTGTTTATTAATCAAATACAAGCGGCCATTTTTCACAACAGAGCTTCTTCTTGTTGGACGTTTTTAGTACCTTCCCCGTCCATGCAACTATCCGACTGCCTGACCATCAACGCAGATGGTCTTCTTATCTATACCGCCGACCGGGGTATCCGACACGAAGTTATAGGCGGAACGAACGGGCTTTTACATCTCCGCCCTCTCTCTTAATCCCCAGAAACAAATACCGCTCACGCATATTTAATGCTATGAGCATCAGCAAAGCCCAGGCGGAAGCGCTGGCCGAAGGGTTTTTAGATACCATCGGCACGGAAGGCAAGGATTCATTGCGCCCGAAAGAGACGTTGTCTGAGGCCATCCTGCTCGTCGGTGAGCTCATCCAGGACTGCCAGACCAATCTTAATGCTTCGAATAAGGTAGCCAGCGGCAAGCTCAGCGAATCGCTAATAGCCAACGAACCATACCAAGTGGGTTCAATCATGCAGGTAGATATGATGATGGCGTATTATGGCCTATTCGTTAACAAGGGCGTCAAGGGGACAAGGAGCGGGCGCAGTACGGCTGGCTATTCCTTCAAGAACGAGATCGTTTCCCGCAAGATGTATGACGCTATTTCCAAATGGATCGACCTGGGAAAGATTACTACCCGTACAGTCAAGAAATATGCCGGACATGGGCGCCATGAAGTGAAGATGAAAAATATTGCCCAGCTGGATAAGGCTTATGCCGTGGCCCGGTCTATTAAACAGCGCGGCCTCAAACCTACCGGCTTTTTGGATAAGGCCGTATCAACCCTACGGACGAAAATAGGCAACCGACTGAGCCAGGGCCTGAAGGTAGATATTATTCAATCACTCTCTAACATCTGATATGGCACTGACGATAAACTACACGCCTCCCATATATAGTTCCATCCATGGCGATCTTATCTATACGGTTGCGGATGCCGACAAGGTCGCTGATCCTACCACTTATGCCAATTTCAAATTCATTGGGGACATTTATATCGGAGGCAATTTAATCGCCCGGCTAAAGCGCGTCCCTGATCCAGTTACGGGTATTGGTGTGTTCAATGTAGCTTCCATTGTCCGGGCCTATTTAAGCTCCGCCTTCAATCCTACTCCTGGAATTTTAATAGCTCAGGCATTCGGAGAAGGAGAATTTTATGTCAACGTGGACATGCATTTTGGGGAAGAATGGAACTATACGCCAGTATATAACATACTTGGCGATACGCCGCGCAGCTTTGTTAATAGTTATAATGGGCGATTTATTAGTGGTACCAGTTTGTTGGCGGCCAATAATCAAAAGGTAACAAGTAATCGCCCTACAACAGGATATGCCTTCTTGAATAGTAGTTTTCTATTTATTCCTTACTTCCAATATACGGGCGGGGCGGTATCATTCAGTGTGGCTCCTTCTGGTGGCGGATCCGCATTCTCTACATCGTTCACTCCTACGCTTGTGGATATGAACCTTCTTAACGTGTCGCCTATCGCACTAAATGCGCTGCATGCTGGCTGCATAACCGCTGCCACGACATCCTACGCCGTGACAATAGGATCACAGACATATATTATTAAGCTTTTTTGCGAACCGATTTATCAGCCGTATACAATCCATTTCTTGAATCAATATGGAGGTTTCGACAGCAAAATATTTAGCAAGGTTAGCAGGAAGACATTGGAGATCGAGCGCAAGGATTACGGTCGGCTGCCTTATACAGTCGACGGTTCAGGGCAAGTGTCTTATAGTTCGTCGAATGGCATTTTCAACGAAGAGCGCAGTACATATAGTAGCCTATGGAAAGAAAAGATGTCCTTAAACAGCGATATCCTGACGGATGAAGAATATATGTGGCTGCAGGACCTGCTCCTCTCGCCAATGATATATTTAGAGGATGGCGGTTATTTCTTTCCCATTGTAATTACGGATTCCAACTATGAGGCCAAGAAAGTGATAAATGACGACCTGACCAGCCTGGTGATTAATATAGAATTTGGAAAACAATTAAATGCGCAGTTCAGATGATAGCAGAGTTATTTGTAGAGGGGAAACGCCTGGACATGTCAGCCGATATGAGCAGCCTGCTTACCTTTGCTATCGACGATATTAAAGACTTCAGCCATAGGCAAACTGCCTGGAGCAAAACCATAGTCCTGCCAGGGACCGCCAACAACAATGCGATTTTCGGCGGTATATTCGAGACCGGGTTAACAAATGACTATGACCCAACGCTTCCCAATATTGCCTACAACTTCAACGCTTCCAAAAGTGCCCGCTGCATCGTATTCCAGGACAACTTCCAGACCTTCAAGGGCACGCTTCGCATGTTGGAGATCGATAAGGATAAGGGCAGGATCGAATACCAGGTAGCTCTTAACGGAGAGCTTACTTCATTGAGCGTGGCCCTGACAAATGGACTGCTCACTGATCTTGATTTCTCTGCATATGATATGGCTTATACAGTGGCGAATATTTCCGCCAGCTGGTCAAATGCCCCAGGATCAGGAGTTTATTTCCCTATGATCGATTACGGAACGTACAGCGTTACGGGCGTAGTTGCAAGGCCCAAAAGAGATTGGCAATTTGGTACATTCCGGCCGGCTCTATATGTAAGGGAGTATATTGATAAGATATTCTCGGCGGCCTCTTTCCGGTATGACGCTCCACTGTTTGATACGGATCGATTTAAAAGGCTGATCATTCCTCATGGACAAAAGGACTTACTGGCGCCAAAGACCGGTCTACTTTTCAACGCTAACACCATCGCAGAGGAGAATGTATTACATTGGGGCACCGGCACAGTAGAAAATGACATTCATTTTCCAGTTGCGCCTAGCGGGTCATTCACTACTACAGATAATAAGGTCTTTACGTACATCGGCTCGACGCCTGTCACTGGAACATTCGATCTTACGTTCAAAGGAAAGGTGAATATTATTTCTGTTTTTGGCTCTGCTAAGTTAATCGTTAGGATAAACGGATCAGATTATTACACAGACCCAACCCCAATTACAGGAACTACGGATGTGTTATTTACAAGAACATATCATCTATCAATTACATTTTCGCCAGGGGATTATTTTTCCGTACACATTATAGGCACCGCAACTGGGTTCGGTGTTAAAGATTTGTGGAGCGAAGCCGGTAGTACCATTAAATATACCACTGCGGCAACAATATTAGCTCCAGCTGTGTATGGTGAGACAATCCAAATGAAGTATGCCCTTCCTCAAAATGTTCGCCAGATTGATTTCCTCGTTTCATTGGTAAAGTTATTCAATCTGTATATCTATGAAGACCCTTTTGATGAACGGCTTATGCATATCCGCCCATTCGTAAACTTCTTTGAGCAAGGCGCTGGCAGTGTTGAAGACTGGACACAGAAAATGGACCGTAATGAGATGGCGAAGGTGAAGCCTATGTCCGAGGTTAATACGAAACTGTACAATTTTAAGTACAAATCTGATTCAGACTACTACAATGAGATCTATCAAAAGAGATATAACCAAGGATATGGGTCATTCGTATTCGATACGGAGTTCGAGTTTTCAAGCAACACAACAGATATTGAAATAATATTCGCGCCTACTCCGCTGGTGGGATATCAGGGAGAAGAAAAGGTATACTCTACGATATTTAAAAAGTCCAGCGATACAGAAGACAGGACGGATAGTGTGATCCGCATCTTACAAACCAAAAATATCACTGGTATAGATTCTTGGAATATACAAAACGGAACAACCGTGCTAGGTAGTTATACCTCCTATGGGTATGCGGGCCATTACGATAATCCCGATAATCCCAGCGATGATCTGAACTTTGGTGGACTAAAAGAAGTTTTCTATGAACTGGTAGCGGCGGCCGCCCTGGATCATACGCAATTTAATTTGTACTGGTCATTGTATATGGTCGAAACCACCGACAAGGATAGCAAGCTCCTGTCAGCAAGATTTTATTTAACGCCGCTAGACATTGCTGCTCTTCGGTTCTCTCAATTTAAAATAGTGGACGGCGTCTTATGGAGATTGAACAAGATCACAGATTATAATGCCAGCAAACCGGATACGTGTCAGGTGGAATTGTTGCGAGTCATAAATACCAACTACCGGTATCCATTAGGCAATACGGCGGAGAGCGACAATGCATTATTGTGGAATGATACGGGGGCATTGATGGCAAACGATACAGATGAACTTATATGGGAGTAAAAAATATTTGATATGGGCCAAAGAAAAGTAAATGCGCTTGATCCGGTAACGGACGCTACTGCGGCAAACAATACACAGCTTATTCCGCTGGCGGACCCCGGTACCGGTGTATCAGGGAAAATGACTGTAGCACAGGCAAAAGCCGTATTCGCTTCATACAAGGTAAAATATATTGCTACGGGTTCAGAGGGTACGGTAATCAATATTCCGTCCCTGGTTGGAAAGGAGATCGTCCTTGCGACGCGCGAATCGGGTAGCCTATATGAGGTAACGAGCAGCCCCGACTCGGCTGAGTTCATCTTCGATAATACTACCGGTGATATTACATTAGGCGTTGCAATTGGTAGTCCTGGCGAACGATTCAATTTTATCTACAAGACACCTGCATGAGATCATGGAAAGACATATCGCTTTTTCTTTTTCAGCGAATTGATAGAATCAATGAAGACCCTTCGCTGGACGAACTGGATAAGGTATTGTATTGCACCTGTGAGATATTTGGCCTGACTGATTTCCAGTTGGGTGATATGGATCGAAAAAAGTCATCAGCGCTTATTAAAAGGGCATCAGACATTTTGTCTGCTAAACCAGAAGGAAAAGTAAGAGAGCGCATAGGGCCATATAGGATAAACTATGACCCTGCCGATATGACACTGGGGCAGTTTGTTGAATTGCGCCACTTTCTTCAGCAGCCCGTTCATAATGGGCATTTGGCATTGGCGAGTATTGCGGCCTATCGGGACGAGCCATACAAAAGCGACGGTCACCCGCTAAGGGCGGATTATTTCTTGCGCCAGCCTGTAACAGACCTGTTGGCGTCATTGAATTTCTTCATGAATCGGTTCAGCGAGTTTATCAAAAGCTATAATGCCTTGTTCGGATTGGACGAGGACATGTATGCTGACGGGCAGGAGGTGCAGCAATTCAATCGGCGTTTCGGATGGATCTACTCTGCGACGACAATTGCAGATCATGAGCGCATTACCCTGGATCAGGCATACGGACTGCCCATACGCCAGGCTTTCAATGATCTGATTTATTTAAAGGAATTGAGCAGATACGAAGCGGAAGAGCGTAAAAGAATTATGGAAACCGTTAAAAAGAAATAGATGGGAGACAATGTAGTCATAGGTGCCTCCTTACAAGTAGACGCTTCCGGAGCGCAACCGGCCGGAAAGATCATCAAGGAGATGAAGCAGGATGTAAAAGACCTGCGGACGGAGTTTGAGAACACGAAAGCCGGTACCGCTGAATCCGTGGCAGCCTTTAATAAGCTGAAGGCGGCGGAGGACGAACTACAGAAAGCTACCAAGAACCTGGGAAAGGCAGCGGAAGAGGGGAGCGGTGGATTTGGAAAGCTGAAAGAAGGTATTGCGTCCGTTCCTGGACCCCTTAATGCCGTTGCGGAAGGCGGGGGTAAGGTGAATAGTATATTCAAAACGCTTGCCGCAAACCCACTCTTATTGATCCTGACGGCCATTGTTGCCGTGTTGACGTTGCTCTACAAGGCTTTTACCAACACTTTCGAAGGAGCGGAAAAGGTTGAACAAATATTCAGCGGGATCAAGGCAGCAGCGCAAGCGCTGTTCGACAACATCGGCCACCTGGCCAGTGCCTTGGTGAAATTCTTTTCCTTTGACTTCTCGGGAGCGGTGGATGAAATAAAGCAGGTTGTAGGTGCGGCTACGGAAGCCTATAACAAAATGGCTGAGCTCACCAGGCAGGCCCAGGAACTTCACAAGGAGCAGCTTAAAAATGATTTGGAGCAGGCTGAAAGACAAAAAAGGCTTGCGGTATTGCGATCTCAGACGCAGGACGAAGACGTTCCTATTGCGCAGCGAAAAGCAGCCTTAAAAGAGTTGCTTGCCGCGTCGGAGCAGAACGCCAAGGAGGATGTCGATCTGGCAAAAAGGACGACTGAAAACAAGATAGCCCAGTTGACACTGCAGAAGGACGGGGAGCTTAAAAATATGGACGAGATCAATAAATTAAAGATTGATCAAATCCGCGTAGAGACAGAGAATGCAAACGAGATCCGTGCAATAAGGAAGCAGATCACCCAGGCCACCAAACAGGAATTGGCGGAACAGAAGGAGGCCCAGCGAAAAGCGGCAGAGGAAGCCAAAAAACGCAGGGAAGAATTGTTGGAGTTTACCAACAAGCTGCGTAAGCTACAGGAGGAGAATGATCTCGCTTTGCTTAAAGATTCTTATGAGAAGGAACAAAAGCAGATACTCAACCGCATAGCCGAGGAGAAGAGGGCAAACAATGTTTCTTTGCAGGAGAAAAAAATTAGTGCTGGTCAGTTGGCTCAGCTGAATGCGGAACTCGATAAGGCGCAGAATCTCCAGTTGGATAATCTGCGGGACAAACATAATAAAGACATTGCGGACAAAGAGGCTGCCTTTCAAAAGGAGCTGAATACGATCAAGGGCAAGGCGGCTGCTGATGGATTAACCGACCATCGTGAGGCGGAACGCGCCCAATTGAAGATTACCTACGCACAGCAGTTGGCTGATGCTGCCAAAAACTATAAGGATAATGCCGATCATCTGCAGCAGATAAGGACGGCATTAGAAGAACAGTTCCATGCTGAGAATCAAAAGCTGGAAGAGAAGTTCCGGAAGGAGGATGAAAAGGCAAGAACCGATAGTGAGATCGCTATCCAAAAGCGCATAGCCGATAATCAAAAAATGTCCTTCCTCATAAGATATGAGGCATTGGATCAGGAGAAGGTGCTGTTTCAGCAGCAGCTTTCCGATAAGATCATCAGCGAGAGTGAGTATAATAATAAGGTTGCTGAGCTGGCGGACGCCCGCATAAAAATTCATGAGGAAGAGAAAAAAGCGAATGAAAGATTAGTCGATTCCGTAGGGCAGGGCTTTGGCAACCTGGCCGCAATAGCAGGAAAGCAGACGGCCATCGGGAAAGCATTTGCCATTGCCCAGGCTACAATAGATACCTACTCCTCCGCTGTTAAGGCATACAATGCCATGGCGGATATCCCCGTGGTCGGACCAGTATTAGGCGGTATTGCTGCTGCTGCTGCTGTCGCCGCCGGCATACAGAACGTGAAATCTATCATCGCAGTGAAAGTACCCGGGCAGGCAAGCGCGGGATCTACGCCTTCTATTTCTGGCGCTTCAACGTCGGCCCCGGCGACGCCCGCGCAGATCAGCACCACATTTACAGGAACACAGAACGCAACTACGGCCACCGCCAGCAGCAATCGGGTTTATGTACTTGATTCGGATGTGAGGGATGCCAATGAACGCAATGAGCGGTTGAACCGGGCCGCCAGGCTGGGGGGTGGTTAAGTGAAACAAATACTCCATTCGGCTATTTATGGCCATGGAGTTGCAGGTATACAAGGCAGAGATTGATCCCGCTATTACCTCCGATTTGGAGGTCAATTTCATTGGCCTGGTGGACAGGCCTGCCATCGAAAAGAATTTCCAAACATTTAAGGCGCACGAAAGCAAGGCCAAATTTTCCCTCAATGAGGAGCGCCGTATCATCTCCGGGCCTGCTATGATCGCGGACATGCCCATTTACCGCAAGGACGATAAGCTCGGCGAGTATTACGTCGTTTTCGACAAATATGGTATTCAATCCATTGTAGAAAAGTTCTCCGCCAAGGGCTTCATGCAGAAGTTCAACATGTTCCATGATGACCAACAGCAGGTATCTGACGTGACCATCTTCAATTCGTTCGTGACTGATTCCACTCTGGGCATCAACGCTCCTGCCGGCTTCGAAGATACGGCGGAAGGCTCCTGGTTCATTTCCGCAAAAGTAAACAATGACGCTGTCTGGCAAAAGGTGAAATCCGGTGACATAAAGGGTTTCAGCGTGGAAGGGCTGTTTGCCTACCTGCCGGTCAGCAAGGTGAAAATGTCAGCGGAAGAGGTGCTTAACAAGATCATGTACCTCCTAAGTGAAACAAGCATTGAAGATTAATATATACGGTTATGAGCAAAGCTAAAGAAATCATTGACAAGATAAGGGCGCTGTTTGCGGATGTTCCGCCTGCCCCTCCTGCTACGCCCGTTATGTTCAGCTATCCCATTGACGGCGGATCTACAGTTTTTGTGGATTGTTCCGATGACGGCATGGCCGATATCGACGCCAACGACAAGGTGTACACGGACGCAGCCGGCACAACACCCTATCCCGACGGCACATACAAGGTGACAGGAAAGGATTTCAGCTTTACTGTCACCGGCGGAATGGTAACGGCCGTTACTGATGCGGATGGCACCGGCCCCGGTTTACCCCTCGAACAAGCGGCACCCGATCCGATGGACGCAGCTAAAAAGCCAACTCCACCCCCGCCTCCTCCGGCACCGCCCGCACCTGCACCCATTACACCACCCGCAAAGTTTGAAATGACGCCTGAAGGCGCAAAAGCCTTCCTGGACAAATTCGCTGACGGCACTCCTGAAGATAGGATCGCCAATTTGGAAATAGTGTGCAAGGCGCTCATGGAATACAACTTCGGATGGCAGATACGCGAATCTCAACAGAAGGCTACGGCCGATGCTGCTTTGCAAGTCTATAAGCAGGATTTGATAACCGCCCAGGCTGCACTTACAGCGCAAGACGTAACGATCAAAAAGCAGGAAGAAAAGCTGAAAGCTCTTTTCTCACTGACCGAAGAACTGGCCGCCGTTCCTGTTACCGATCCCAAAACGCTTACCGGACCGAAAAAAGAAAAGTTCGAGAAAAAGCAAAAGACAGAGGATCGTTTTTCTAAGATCGCGGATTCTATTAAAGAACTGAAGGCTAAATAATTACCGCTGAAATAATTTCTGAAACCACATTAAATTTTTATACCAATGGCTTTTGACGTTAGCGCACTCACCGATTATACAGAGCAAAATGAGACCGAGCTCATTACCCGCTCTCTATTCCTAAGTAAAACGTCGGACCTTATCCGCGCCCAGGGTAACGTCATGACCGGCGTAAAGAACGCTGAAACCATCAACGAACTGTCTACCGATGCAATCTTCCAGGATGGCGCCGGCTGTACGCGGGTTTCCAGCGGTACAACTTCGCTGACCCAACGGACGGTAACGGTAGGCAAAATTGCCGTTGTTGAGGACATTTGCGTCGATGACCTGGAAAAGAAGTACCTGAGTAAGAAGCTGGCTATAGGTAGCGGCTTGCAGCAGATACCCTTCGAAAAGGAATACACCGACCTTAAATCTGGCATCATTTCCGAGGAGCTGGAGACGGCTATCTGGCAAGGCGATACCGCCAGCGGAAACGCCAACCTGAAACGCTTCGACGGGTTCATCAAATTGATCGATGCTGCCGGAACGGCGATTCTCGCCAACACGTCAACTTATGTGACCGGCGGCCAGGTGACCGTAGCCGGCGGCGGCATCACCAGCACCAATATCCGGGCTATCGTATCGGCCATGTGGAAAAGCCTTCCTGCCCGCGTAACTGGCAAGAGTGATATCCGCATTTTCTGCGGCTGGGACTTCTTCAACCTGTTCATGGATTCTTATACGGAAAAGAATCTGTTCAATTTCGCCCCTTCTGGCAGCGAAGTGAAGGCAGAGAACGGCGAGGTGGTCATCCCCGGCACCGTATACAAGCTCACTGCTGTACATGGCCTGGACGGCACCAACCGGGTCTACGCGCTGCGCACGTCCAACATGTGGGCGGGCACCGACCTGGAAGACGAGTGGGAAAAATGGACCATTATGCCGGATCAGTTCAAGGATTACCTGCGCTTCAAGGCTCGTTTCAAATACGGGGTAAACGTAGCCTACCCCGATGAGATCAGCACCTTCAAGCTCGTACCGTAATATCTTATCACCATAGGGCGGCTCAAAACCGCCCTTCATTATATACTTTATGGCGAATTGCGCACTTACCCAGGATTACAACATAGGCTGCGACGTAGGCGTCGGCGGTGTGAAGGAGTGTTATTTTATCGAGTTGGACAATATCGCTTCGTTGACGGAAAGCAGCGGTACGATTACGGCCATAACCAAGCTGACGGGGAAGGTATTCCGCAAGTACCAGCTGGTCCAGGAAACGGCCCTCTTCGAAGAAACGATCACCGGCAGCATTCAAAACGGCACGACCTTTTATCCGCAGAAAGGGAACATCGTTCTCAATAAGCAGCAGGTAGCCGTCCGCAATGAGATCCTTTTGCTGGCCGTCAACAGACTGGCAGCAATAGCCATGGACAATAATAAAACTTACCGACTGTTCGGCCGGGAGTACGGTCTACGCCTTTTGAACGGTACCGCATCAACCGGCACGGCCTGGGGGGATCGCAATGGTTATACCCTGGACTTTACCGGGAATGAGCTGCAGTTGGCCCCCTTCGTTGATGCCGCTGTGATCGCAACCCTACAGACGCCCGGGTAATACCCCGCTCATAATAAAACTGAATAACCCGGTCTACTGGCCGGGTTTCTTTTTGAAACAAAAATCGGATTTATATATATAAGCCTATATGCTGCAATTCAAGCAGAATGATACGGCCGTTGCAATTATCTTGACGCTGACAGAGCTCGTAACCCTGCCAGCGCCCAACTATCTATTCGTATTCACGCACGTAACGACAAAGGACCAGGTGGCTTTCGTTAAGCTCAACAGCGATGATGAAAGCAGCTATCCCGCTAGGTATAACCAATTCACCATCGATCCGTCTGTACTATTCGCAGGAAAAAATACCGGCGAATGGCATTATGTGGTCTATGAACAGGCGGACGCGGTCAATACCGATCCGGCGCGGGCGGGATCAGTGACAGAGTATGGGAAAATGATATTCAACCGGTCTGCGGACTTCTCTTATCAAATGTATAATTCCTCCACCCAATACATGGCATACAATGGCTGAGGCAATGACTATACCGGTAACAGCGGACATTGACGATGACGATTATAGCCCCGTCGGTGTTACGGTACTGAAGTTTGCCGACAGTGCAATCCCCGTCTTTAAGGAAGCCCGCAATAAGGACTACATAAAGTACGGAGAGAACAACGCGTATCCGGAATACCTGACATATCTATTCGACAAGTCGAGCAAGCACGGCGCCATTATCGGGGGTAAGGCTATATACATCTATGGGAAGGGGTTCGAGAATGGAGATTTCGTCATAAACCGCCTCGGAGAATCATTGAATGATATCTCGAAGAAAGCTATCCTGGACACCCGCATGTATGGCGGTTTCTATTTCGAAGTATTATATAACCGCCAAGGAAAAGTATGTGAGGTTTATCATGTCGATTGGAATACGATCCGCGTTGGAAAAAATGGCGGGTTCTGGTGGAAGGAGCAATGGACGATCAAAGATATAGGAGGCCGTATTACGGAAAACAATAAAGAGGAGGCGATCTTCATACCTTCTTTTGATCCATCGCAACCGTTTACCTCTCAGATATATGCCTATAAGGAGTATAGGCCCGGTCAGCGATACTACCCGCTGCCCGATTACATCCCCTGCAACAATTACGTAGAGACGGATATCGAGATCAGCAAGTTTTACCTGTCCTCTATCCGCAACGGCATGATGCCTTCCAAGATGCTGCAATTTTATATGGGGGATCCGGGCGAGGAAAAGAAACGCGCATTGGAAAGAAGTTTTGCCAGGAAATTTGCGGGCGCTGAAAATGCCGGAAAGTTTGTGCTGGTGTTCAATGCCGGCGGAAAGGACAAAACGGTCGATGTGCAGGACCTATCCGGCTCCGAGCTGGATAAGATGTTTGTGGAGTTGAATAAGACCGTACAGCAGGAGATATTGAGCGGGCACCAGGTGACAAGCCCCATGTTATTTGGCATTAAGACAGAGGGGCAGCTCGGCGGGAATACGGAGCTTCAATTAGCCTATAACATTTTTCGAAGCACCTACGCAGACGCGAAAGCGGATGCATTTGACAAGGAGGTTAATTTCTTACTTGGCTATTCTGTTTTTCCTGGACAATACAAACTGCAGCCGACCGATCCGGTCGGTGTACAGTTCGATGTGAAGGAACTTATAAACTCGCTGCCGAAAGCCTGGGTTTTTGAAAAGCTGGGCGTTCCGCAAAATATGTGGTCCTTGCCTAATATCGGTTCAGACAATAAGCCGACAGATCCTACTGTCCCCGTACACACGCCAGCGGCGCCGGTCGCAGAGCAGCAACAATCTGCCGTCAACGACGCCATACGCAATCTTACGGCCAAGCAGCATCAGCAGGTAATGCGGATAATGCGCCAGCATGCCAAAGGACAATTAACGGACATGGCTGCAAAGGCGTTGCTTAGGACCGGCTATGGTTTGGGGGAAAGCGATATCAACGAGCTATTAGGCATCATTCCGGTATCGGCCATGGCCTTTGAGGATATGAGTCAAGATGAAAAGATAGACGCCGTAATTGGTTTGTTTGATGCGTGCGGCGATGCGCGGGATGACTATGAGATAATCAAGACGAAAAAAGTAAAGTTTGATAGTGAGGAAGATTTGGCCGGCGACGAAGTTATTTTCATGGAGGCTGCCTTTAAGACATATGACGTAACGGCCACAGAGAATAAGATATTGGAATTGATCAAGAAAGATAAGCGTATTACGCCCGATGTGATTGCGCAGACCATTGGTCAAACCAGGGCATATGTGGAAAATAAAATTTCCAGTCTGGAAAAGCGCGGTCTTCTTGAAGAGTCTTCTTCCATGGATGGAGCAGATGAGATTATTGAGCGCACCATCCCTGATGCGGCTGATATTACCGCTCCGCCGCCGACTACCAAAGTACCACCTACGCAGATCTATGTCAAATACAGCTACGAAGTAAAACCGGGTATCGGTCCCCCAATAATAGAAAATACGCGGCCTTTTTGCAGGCGTATGCTGGCGCTGAGGCGGCTGTACTCCCGCGCCGAAATAGAAAAGATATCAGCCAGGTTGGGGTATAGTGTGTTTGATCGGAAAGGGGGATGGTGGGGAGATAAGCCAGAATGCAGGCACCGCTGGGTCAGCCACGTGGTGGTAAAAAAGGGAGGTGACGAATGAGCGCAAATATTTTATTACTGAGCGACGCCATTTTAAAGGAGAGGTCGATGATCCACGGTAACATCGATGCAAAGTTGATCTATCCGGATATAAAGTTTTGCCAGGACAGGTATATAAAGCCAATCCTTGGTAGCGCATTATTTGACAAGCTGCAGAACCTTGTAGCATCTGGAGATATTGAACTGACCGCAAATAAGGATTATAAGGACCTTATAGACGAATACCTTATAGACACACTCATTTATTTCACCCTTTCAAAATTGCCGGTAACGTTAAGTTATCAGTTTTGGAACAAGGGCATGGTTAGGAAACAGGGTCAAGATACGGAGCTTCCATCAATGAGTGAGTTGATAGATATGGCATCCGAATATAAGGACCGGGCAGAGTATTACGCTAATCGAATGAAGCTGTTCCTTATCGATCAATCGTCAAGGTTGCAAAAATATACAGAGTATGTAAATCCGGGCAGCACCATCGATACAGTAACGCCCAACCATAAGCAGTTCACGATGCCGATCTACCTGGGTGATGCGGACCGCGATCCATGGTGTAATGAAATGGGGTTCAATGGACAGCCTTATAAACCTTAGTCATGTCGAAAAAAATTAATAAAAAGAACGAAGAAAAACTGAAGCTATATCTAAGCAAACAGCATGACACTCAATCAGGTAATACGAAGGATCAAAGGAATATCGCTGGCGCACAAACAAGTCAGGGGCTTCCGGCAAGGGCTGGTAAGTGACTGGTTTGCAGACAAGACCGCCCTATACCCTGGCGTATGTCTGCAAGATAGAGGCGGCTCAATTAGCCTCGGCAGTCACGCAACGACATTGAATTATAGAATGTTCTTTGCGGATCTGGTTAACGTGAGCGCTGACGCGAAGACAAACCTGGACGATGTGCAATCTGATATGCTCAGTGTGGCCATGGACATTTTAGCTCAGATGAATTTTCCTTCATTCGATGACTGGAAGATAAGCACGGATGCAAGCCTGCAACTTTTTGACGAGTCGGAAAATGACTTATATGCCGGGTGTTACATAGACATAAGCATTCGCATTATGTTCTCGCAGAATGTTTGTCAGGTGCCATCCAATGGATTTTCAGACAACCCAACCGATACGGATATGCTAATGTACGATATCTCATACAATGCCGCAGCCGGCCTTACTTCTTTGACCATCGATGCCTTGAAAGGCAAAAAGATAATGCTTGTAGTTCGCGAGAACAACGTACTATATAAAGCCAGCAATCAATCTGGAACTACTGAATATACATGGGATGGAATTACGATAGGTCTGGGAACGCCCGTAGGACCGAATGGCGAACGCTTTTTAATACTATATCGAAATTACTAAGATGAAAAAAATAATTGTTGGGCTCATCGCCCTTATAAGTTTTTCGCAGTCATTTGGGCAAAGTCCCGGCAACGATACCACTAAGTATATATACTATCGGTTCACGTACGGAAATGCTCTTGACCGGTATTGGGCGAAAAAAGTATTGATGCACCCTGCCGATACTACCTTCAGCAAAGATGGTACGGCCATCCTGAACGGGATCCTTTACGTCGGAAATGGTGCGAAATGGAATGTAGTCGGTTCCGGTAGCATAGGGGGCATAGGCTCCCTCAACCAGGTCACCCAAAATGGCAACGGCTCACAAGCTACTTTGCGCGTTACTGATCCAGGCGATTCATCGATTGAAAAGGCGGTGCTGGGGCGAAGTGCCGATAATGATCATGGTGTAGTGTTCCTGGAAGATGGATTAGGTGCGGTGACCGAATTCCATATGGATAGTATCGTCGTGCGCGGGAGGGTGTATTATTTTCCTATTGGCTCGGCCCCGGATACTTTTGCCCTGAAAAGTGACCTACCTGCAGCCCCAAGCCCGTTCACTGCCACAACGCCCGG
>Ga0207695_10001334_pt1 | contig 41893 bp, 39 predicted proteins | sample KBSC54metaG_FD_184354 | JGI IMG/M metagenome (GOLD analysis project Ga0207695, IMG submission 184354) | Corn rhizosphere microbial communities from Kellogg Biological Station, Michigan, USA - KBS C5-4 metaG (SPAdes) (version 2) | ecosystem: Host-associated > Plants > Roots > Rhizosphere > Soil...
CGCGCGCGACACGATCAAGCGCATCGGCTACGACAACACCGACTACGGCATCGACTACAAGGGTTGCGCGGTGCTCGTCGCGTACGACAAGCAGTCGCCGGACATCGCCCAGGGCGTCGATCGTGCCCACGACGACAACCTCGACCAGGGCGCGGGCGACCAGGGCCTGATGTTCGGTTATGCGTGCGACGAAACGCCGGAACTGATGCCGCTGCCGATCTACCTGTCGCACCGTCTCGTCGAGCGCCAGGCCAGCCTGCGCCGCGACGGCCGCCTGCAGTGGCTGCGCCCGGACGCGAAGTCGCAGGTGACGGTCCGCTACGTCGACGGCAAGCCCGATTCGATCGACACCGTCGTGCTGTCGACGCAGCACGCACCGGATATCGAGCTGCCCGCGCTGCGCGAAGCCGTGATCGAGGAAATCATCAAGCCGACGCTGCCGGCCGACCTGATCAAGGGCGACATCAAGTTCCTCGTGAACCCGACCGGCCGGTTCGTGATCGGCGGCCCGCAGGGCGACTGCGGCCTGACGGGCCGCAAGATCATCGTCGATACGTACGGCGGTGCCGCACCGCACGGCGGCGGCGCGTTCTCGGGCAAGGATCCGTCGAAGGTCGACCGTTCGGCTGCGTATGCAGGCCGCTACGTCGCGAAGAACATCGTCGCCGCCGGCCTCGCGTCGCGCGCGCTGATCCAGGTGTCGTACGCGATCGGCGTTGCCGAGCCGACCTCGGTGATGGTCAACACGTTCGGCACGGGCCGCGTGTCGGATGCGGTGATCACGAAGCTCGTGCGCGAGCACTTCGACCTGCGTCCGAAGGGCATCATCAAGATGCTCGACCTGCTGCGCCCGATCTACGAGAAGACGGCCGCTTACGGCCACTTCGGCCGCGAAGAGCCGGAATTCTCGTGGGAAGCGACCGACAAGGCGCTCGCGCTGGCCGAAGCGGCCGGCGTGGAGCCGACGGCACGCGTCGCGTAAGCGTCGTTCGCCCGAAACGAAAAACCCCGGCATTGCCGGGGTTTTTTTATGGATTCCGATCGCCGGCGCAACGGCGGCGATCATGGCGGGCAGTGCCCGCCGGCGCTGCTTCAGCGCGCGCCGAACCCGAACCAGCCATTGCTGGCCGCGAGGCGGCGCGGCCGGTTGACGCGGCGTTGCGGGCCGAGCGCGCGGCGCAGCGCGAGCGCGCGCAGCGACGACGGCTTCTGCAGCAGCGAGCGCAGGCCGGCACGGCGTGCGAACGTTTGCGCGCTCATCATCGAGAAAAACGCGTGGAACCACGCGCGGATGCCGTCGAGCCGGCCGTGCGCGGGCGCGCGCTCGGCCAGCGCCTGCGTGCGTGCGCGGTGATGGCGCAGCGGGCGGGCAGGAGCGGACGGCGCGACGCGCTTCGCAGCGCGGTTGAGACGGGAAGTCAGACGGAATGGCATGTGAACGATGCTTCGCTTGTATGGATGGCGCCCTTGAAGAGCGCACTGGTATGAACGGCCTCGGATGACGCAACGGATCATATCGAAAGCCGCTGCGCGCCGCGCCCGCCAGAATTGACAGGCCGCGACAGGCTACAGGGGATTCATGACGGGCAAAAGTCGCGATAAACCCTTGTGCCGCAAGGCGTGTGCCGCATACCGCCTGTCGGTGAGGCCGGCGCCGTGCCGCACAGTTCCCTTGCGCCAGATCAAATCGGCGATTGGCATGCCCCTGCGTACGACAATGGCGCTGTTCGCGGCATCCGGCGCCGATTTACAATCGTCACATTCACACAATAAACGTCTGGCATCCCATGTCGTCTCCATTGCAGTCGGAATCGATCCGCGCGCAAGTCGCGGAATTGCGCGAACGCGGGTTCGTCGTCGCGCGTGGCCTCGTCGGCGAGCAGCAATGCGCGGCGCTTAAACGGATTGCAGAGCGGCAGTTGCAGGAGGCTGCCGAGCCGATCGAGTTCGAGGCGGACCTGCGCTACCCGGGCGCACCCGAGTCGAAGCATGCGCCGGGCGGGCACACGGTGCGGCGGCTGCTCGATGCGTACTCGCGCGATCCGGCATTTGCCGAGCGCGCGGTCGCACCCGAAATCGGCGCGTGGATGCGCGAGTACTTCGGCGAAGAGCCCGTGCTGTCGCGCGCGCATCATAACTGCATGATGACGAAGCACCCCGCGTACGGCAGCCTGACGGGCTGGCATCGAGACTTCCGCTACTGGGCGTTCGAGCGTTCGGACATGGTGTCGGTATGGCTCGCGCTGGGGCCGGAAACGAACGAGAACGGTGCGTTGTGGCTCGTGCCGGGTTCGCATACGGCCGAATTCGGGCCTGAAGCGTTCGACGATGCGAAGTTCTTCCGCAGCGACCTGCCGGAGAACCGGAAGATGATCGACGCGGCCACGTGCCCGTCGCTCCAGGCGGGCGACGTCGTGTTCTTCCACAGCAACACGCTGCATTCGGCCGGGCAGAACCGTTCCGACCAGGTGAAGTTCTCGCTCGTGTACACGTACCACGGCGCGAGCAACCGGCCGGTGCCCGGCACGCGCTCGGCGGCGAAGCCGGAAGTGCAGTTCTAGGTGCGGACCGGTCGGCGCGGCGAGGCCGCGACGATCACGCGATGCGGCGCATCGCGGGCGAATGAAGCAACGGGCGGCCTGGCCGCCCGTTTCGTTTTGCGCGGCCCGATCAGGGTAGCGCGGGCCGTTCGCGCGGCTGCGCGATCAGCGCTTGCCGCCCGGCATCGCGAGGCCGATCAGGCCGACGAACGAAGCGACGGCGCCGCCCACGATCAGCAGGATCGTCTTCGTGGCGGGCGAGCCGGTGAAGAGGCGCGACATGTTGTCGTTGATCGAATGGAACGACTGGCCGCCGAAATACAGCAGCACGACGCCGCCGACGAGCAGCGCAACCGAGATGACGCGGGACATACCAACCTCGCTGAAACGGTGATTCGAGACGCCGCAGTGTAGGCGACGACCGCGGTCGCGTCCATCGCCGTGCGCGCATCGGCCGCCTTCGTTACCATAGCCGTCAAGCGTTTTCTTCGCCGCCGTCGCGCCCTGTGCGCGGCCGGCGCGCGCCCCTCCCTCCGACGTCCTGACGGGAAATACTCATGGCCTACGAAGCAGCTTCCGAACGTTATGTGGACATGCAATACCGCACCTGCGGCAAATCCGGGCTCAAACTGCCCGCGCTGTCGCTCGGCCTGTGGCACAACTTCGGCGACTCGACGCCGATCTCGACGCAGCGCGAGATCCTGCGCACCGCGTTCGACCTCGGCATCAACCACTTCGATCTCGCGAACAACTACGGGCCGCCGTACGGCAGCGCCGAAACCAACTTCGGCCGGCTGCTGAAGGAGGATTTCCTGCCGTATCGCGACGAACTGCTGATCTCGACGAAAGCCGGCTGGGACATGTGGCCGGGGCCGTACGGCAGCGGCGGCGGGTCTCGCAAGTACGTGCTCGCGAGTCTCGACCAGAGCCTGCAGCGGATGGGGCTCGACTACGTCGACATCTTCTATTCGCACCGCTTCGACGCGCACACGCCGCTCGAGGAAACGGCGGGCGCGCTCGCGTCGGCCGTGCAGCAGGGCAAGGCGCTCTACATCGGCATTTCGTCGTATTCGGCGGCGAAGACGCGCGAGATGGCCGAGTTGCTCGCGCAGTACAAGGTGCCGCTGCTGATCCACCAGCCTTCGTACAACATGCTGAACCGCTGGATCGAGAGCGACCTGCTCGGCGCGCTGGACGACGTCGGCGCGGGCAGCATCGCGTTCACGCCGCTTGCGCAGGGGCTGCTCACGTCGAAGTACCTGAACGGCGTGCCGGCCGATGCGCGCGTGAACAAGCCGGGCGGCGGCTCGCTGAAGCAGGATCACCTGAGCGCGGACAACCTCGAGCATGTGCGCAAGCTCAACGCGATCGCCGAACGGCGCGGTCAGAGCCTCGCGCAGATGGCGCTTGCGTGGGTGCTGCGCAATGGCCGCGTGACGTCCGCGCTGATCGGCGCGAGCCGTGCCGAGCAGGTGCGTGAAAACGTCGGCGCGCTGAAGAACCTCGAATTCTCGGCGGAGGAACTCGCGGAGATCGATCGTTACGCGACGGAAGGCGGCATCAATCTGTGGGAAAAACCGTCCACCGATCAGGCGATCTGACCGGCAGTCGATACGGCATGCGAAACATCGCATGCCAGTATCACCGTCTTGCAGACAGCACGTCGCATCGTTGCGGCGCAACGATGCGCGTCAGGCACGGATACGCCGCTAGAGCAGCGCAGGCAGACCTTCGACCAGCAATACCGCGACGCCGACGCCGAGGATGACGCCCAGCACGCGCATCAGGTTGTGGCGGAATTCGGTTGCGCACGGTACCGCGCCGAGAAATAGCGCTCCGGCCAGCGCCATCGGGATCAACAGGATGAAGTCGCCGATCGTGAAATAGGTCGTCATGCGTGTCTCCAGTGTCGGCCGGAGTGAGCGCTTCAGCGCTTGCTTCGGCCCCATGCCGGGTATTTCTAGTATTGGTCCGACCCGATTGCGAGCGGGGCGGTCAATTCGAGTATAGGCAACCCGGCGATGTTTTCGCTATCCGAACCATTAAAAATCAGCGGAAAGCCCAGCGAGTCGCGCATTTTTCCCGCAAGTTCGACGAACGCCTTGCACGCATCTTTCTCGTTCCTTTCTATTTCCGCGGAATTGTCGTATGTGTCCGATGCAGGCCGCCGCACTTGCGGGCGCGGCGGCCTGTCCGCTTACGTGCGGTCGGGTTGCGTGCGTGCGGCCGGCGTGCGGAACACGAGCGCGAGCCCCGCGATGATCGCGCCCATACCGGCGAGCGCGAGCGGTTCGGGCCGGTTGCCGAGCCACACGGCATCCATCAGCGTGGTGACGACGGGCACGAGATAGAACAGGCTCGTCACGTTGACGAGATCGCCGCGCTGCATCAACCGGTAGAACAGCAGTTGCGCGATCACCGAAATCACGATGCCGAGCCACAGGAGCGGCACGACGAACGCCCAGCTCAGGTCGAACGAAATCGGCCGGAACGGCACGATCGCCACGCACAGCGCGAGACCGATCGCATTCTGCAGCGGCAGCACGTCGGCGGGTGCCGCGCGTACGCGTTTTTGCAGCAGCGAGCCGACGGTCAGTGCGACGAGCGCCGTGAGCGCGCACGCGATGCCCGCGAGCGGCAGGCCGGCATCGCCCACGCCGCGGCATACGACGAGCGCGAGACCGGCCAGCGACAGCGCGAGCCCCGCGACGCGTACGGGCTGCCAGCGCCGCTCGACGATCGCCAGCGTGAGGATCGGCTGCACGCCGAGGATCGTTGCGAGTACGCCCGGAGCGATCCCGCGCTCGAGCGCGAGCAGGTAGAAGATCGAATAGCCGCCCATCATCAGCAAGCCGGTCAGCGCGGCCATGCGCCGCTCGCCGCGCGGCGGCAGCCAGCGTTTGCGCATGAAGGCCAGTGCGAGCAGCACGAGCGACGCGAGCGCGAAACGCGCGGTGAGAAAGACGAACGCGGATGCGTGACGCAGACCGAGTTCGGCGAAGATCGCGCCGCTGCTCCACAGCAGTACGAAGAGCGACGTCGCTCCATGCGCGGCAAGCGCGCGTTTGAACGAAACCATGTGAATCCACCTGTCGAACGGATCGGAACGTTCCATCCGCGCGTGCAGCAGGGCGCCGTGCGTCACGACGCACGAACGGAAGCTGACGGGCGAATGAAAGACGAAACGGAAGCCGGCTGGTCAGCCGGCGCGTGCCGCCGGAGGGGGCGGCGCGGCGCCGACGAGCGGCGGTGCGACAGGAGGCGGGAGGACCGACGGATGCGCGCACGCCTGCGGCCGCGCGTCGAACTGCGGCCGGGATTTTGCGAGGGCGGACGTGAGCGGATGCATCGTGTCGGAATGCGGTTGAACGCGAATGAACGTCAAAGGTACTGCAAGGTCGGCATCCGGCGCAACAACTGTCGGCGGCCCCGCATGGTGAAAGACGCGTTGCAGCGATGCCGCGCGATGCTTGTGCGCGGCGGCTGCGCGAGCCGTGTTCGAGACGGGGAAGGAGGCTGTAGCGTGCGAGGCAAGCGGCGTGGTTCCGGCAGGCTCGGTCACGCGAAATCTTCTGGCGGCCCGGCACGCGGCAAACGATGTGCGCATTGCGTCGATCGCGGGTGCACCGCAGTGCCGGGCGGATTCGGCGGGCAGTCACATTCGACAGGGTATGATGGGGGTGTCCGCCCGTGCAAGCGCACGCGCGGCGCAGTGGTTGATTGGAGACATTCGACGAATTCGCGGCACTTCGCCTGCTTCTTCTTCTTTTCGCGCTTCGATAAACCGTGAACAATGGGATTACGCGCAACGCTCCGTCGAGAGCGGCGCGGATCGCGCATTTGCCGGCTCGCCAGCGGGCCGGGTTTCAAGATTCAAGAGTGGGGAACCATCATGCATGTCGGGTCGATTGTCTGCACTACCCATATCGCGGTGCCGAAGGGCGCGCGCGGCATCGTCCAGCGCATCCTGGGCGACATGGCCATGGTGACCTGGTACGCGGGCGTGCCGGGTGAGTCGAAAGAACTCAACACCGAGCCGTTCTTTCTCGAGGATCTGATCGACACCGGCGAATCCGTGCTGCCGGCCGGCGCGGCGCTCCACTAAGCGAACACCGCACCGGACGCTCGTCTTTCGGCCCGGCTGGCGGCACAATGCGGGGCATGACAGACGCCACTTCCGCTCCCGCTTCTCCCGCCGGTCCGCCGTTCGCCGGCCTCACGCCCGAGTGCGTGCTCGACGCGCTCGACAGCGTGCTGATGCCGGCCGGCCTGCGCACCGACGGGCGCCTGCTCGCCCTCAATAGCTACGAAAACCGCGTCTACCAGGTCGGCATCGAAGACGGCCCGCCGGTCGTCGCGAAGTTCTACCGCCCGGCGCGCTGGTCGGACGATGCGATCCTCGAAGAGCACGCGTTCGTCGCCGAACTCGCCGAGCGCGAGATTCCGGCTGTGCCTGCGCGCACTTTCGACGGCCGCACGCTTCACGCGTTCGACGGTTTTCGTTTCTCGATCTTCGAGCGGCGCGGCGGCCGCGCACCCGATCTCGACCGCAGCGACACGCTCGAATGGCTCGGCCGCTTCATCGGCCGGATTCACGCGGTCGGCGCGACGCAGCCGTATGTCGCGCGTCCCGTGCTCGACATCAAGACGTTCGGCCTTGAGCCGCGCGATTACCTGCTCTCGCACGATTTCATTCCGGATGACGTAAGACCCGCGTACGAGACGGCGGTCGCGCTCGCGCTCGAAGGTGTCGAGGCCGCGTTCGAACGTGCGGGCGAGATTCGCCTGCTGCGCACGCACGGCGACTGTCATCCGAGCAACGTGCTGTGGACCGATGGCGGCCCGCATTTCGTCGATTTCGACGACAGCCGGATGGCGCCCGCGATCCAGGATCTGTGGCTGCTGCTGCCGGGCGATCGCGAAGGCGCGTCGCGCGCGCTGGCGGACCTGCTGGCCGGCTACGAGGATTTCTGCGAATTCGAGCCGCGCGAGCTGCATCTCGTCGAAGCGCTGCGCACGCTGCGACTGATCCACTACGCGGCATGGCTCGCACGGCGCTGGGACGATCCCGCGTTCCCGGCCGCGTTTCCGTGGTTCAACACGCATCGTTACTGGGAAGCGCGCGTGCTCGAACTGCGCGAGCAGATCGGCGCGATGCAGGAAGGGCCGCTCTGGCCCGTGTGACGGCGCGCGCGACACCGGTGCCGCGCGGCAGGCGTATGCGGGCCGCGGCGCGATGTGCGCGGCCCGTCCGGTTCAGAACTTCAGCATCAGCTTGATCAGCGCGGCGAAGCGCTTGCCGTACGGCGGTGCGAGCAGGTTGCGCGCGTTCAGGCGCGCCTGCGTAAGCACGGGCTTCATCTTCGAGAACGTCACGAAGCCGTCGTAGCCGTGGTACGCACCCATGCCGCTCGCACCGACGCCGCCGAACGGCAGGCTGCCGCATGCAATGTGCATCAGCGTTTCGTTGACCGACACGCCACCCGAGATCGTTTCGTGCATCACGCGGTCGATCGTGCCGCCGTCCTCGTCGAACAGATAGAGCGCGAGCGGACGCGGGCGCGCATTCACGTATGCGATCGCCTCGTCGAGCCGCTCGTACGGCACGAGCGGCAGCAGCGGCCCGAAGATTTCCTCCTGCATCAGTTGCGACGCGGCCGGCACCTGCGTGATCGCGCACGGCACGAAGCGGCGCGACGCCGGGTCGGACTGCGCGTCGGACAGCGGGTGCAGTTGCGCGCCGGCCGCCTGCGCATCGCTCGCGAGTTGCTGCAGCCGCGCGTAATGGCGCGGCGACACGATCGTCGTGTAGTCGCCGTTGGCCGACAGGTCGGGATACATCTTCGCGAATCGTGCTCGCGCCCGCTCGATGAACGCGGCTTCCATGCCGCGCGGCAGCAACACGTAGTCGGGCGCGATGCAGGTCTGGCCCGCGTTCAGCGTCTTGCCCGCGACGATCGCGTCGACGGCCGCGTCGAAGCGTGCATTCGGTCCGACGATCGCCGGCGACTTGCCGCCGAGTTCGAGCGTGACGGGCGTGAGGTTGTCGGCGGCCGCGCGCATCACATGGCGGCCGACCTGCGTCGAGCCGGTGAACAGCAGATGATCGAACGGCAGCCCGCTGAACGCGGCGCCGACCTCCGCATCGCCGTTCACGACCGCGACGTGGTCGCGCGTGAAGGTCTTCGCGATCAATTGCTCGAACAGCGCCGACGTGCGCGGCGTCAGTTCGGACATCTTGACGATCGCGCGGTTGCCCGCCGCGAGCGCGCAGATCAGCGGGCCGGCCGCGAGCAGCACCGGGTAGTTCCATGGCACGACGATGCCGACCACGCCGAGCGGCTGCGGAATCACCTTCGCGCGCGCCGGGCGCAGCCACTTGTTCATCGGCTTGCGGATCGGCTTCATCCAGCGCTTGCCGTGCTTGAGCGCGTCGTCGATCTCTTCCTTCGCCATCCAGATTTCCGACAGCAGCACTTCCTGCTTCGCGCGATGGCCGAAATCGGCGCTGATCGCTTCGGCGAGCGCGTCCGCGTTGTCGATCAGCATCGTGCGCAGCGCGCGCAGGTGCTGCACACGCGTTTCCCATGCCGGGTACGGTGCGCGCAGGTAGGCCGCGCGCTGGTCGCGCAGCAGCGACGTCAGCGAGTCGGCCGACGACAGTGCTTGCGGGGCCAGTTCGGGCAGGTCGTTCTTCATGTTGTCTCCTCCAGTTGGGTCTGGCTTGTCGGTCAGCCGTCACGCCGCACGCGAGCGCTCGGCGAGCGCGGCGACGCGGATCGGGGTGGTGCGCGTCGCGCGGCGCGGGGCCTGATGCGACGCATGCTCGAAAACCGGTTGCAGCGTGGGGCGGGCGTCGTATCCGCGCGACGGTATCCGCATCCGAAAACCGCGCCGCGGCGTGTTCGCGCGCCGCGCGATACGACTGTTGCCGGGCGCGCGACGCTGCAGCGCGAGCGCTTGCCGGTGCAGCGAAGCGGGGAAGTGCAACGCGCACGCCAATGCGGGTCGCAGCGCATCGCGCCGCCGCGGCGGACAGCCGTCCAAACGGTCGGCGACCACGCATGCCGTTCGATTTCGATCGGCCGCGCGCATGTCGCTGCAGGTCCCCGCGCGGGCAGTCGTTTGAAATGAAATGCGGGCCGCGTGCGGTGTATCCGGACAACCCGGTCGACACACGGCCTGCAGAACCTGGCGCTGCATCGTCGTCTCTCCCGTTTCGCGACGGATCGGCTTCTCGTGGCCGGCGCGTCGCGCGAAGCGAATCGATACATCTTAAATTTAGTTCACGCGGGCGTTTAGAGGAATCGCTCTTGAATCCGCGCGCCGCGCGCATGATGGCCATTCCTACAATGCCCGAACACTACAAGAGGGGACGCGGTCGCGCGGCGGTGCCGGGCGCCTTCCATGACACGACGGAGACGTGACATGCAATACGACTACATCATCGTCGGCGGCGGTTCGGGCGGCTCGAGCCTGGCAGGCCGTCTCGCCGATGCCTGCCCCGACGCGACGATCGCGCTGATCGAAGCCGGCTCGCATACGGAGCGCAACCTGCTCGTCAACATGCCGGTCGGCATCGCGGCGCTGGTGCCGTTCAAGCTCGGCACGAACTACGGCTACGAGACGGTGCCGCAGCCGGGCCTCGGCGGGCGGCGCGGCTACCAGCCGCGCGGGCGCGGGATGGGCGGCTCGAGCGCGATCAACGCGATGATCTATACGCGCGGCCACCCGGGCGACTACGACGAGTGGGCGCAACTCGGCGCAACGGGCTGGGGCTGGCAGGACGTGCTGCCGTATTTCCGCCGCGCGGAAGGCAACGAGCGCGGCGCCGATGCGTGGCACGGCGCGGACGGCCCGCTGTCGGTGTCGGATCTGCGCTTTCGCAATCCGTTCTCCGAACGATTCATCCAGGCCGCGCACGCGGCCGGCTATCCGCTGAACGACGACTTCAACGGCGCGACGCAGGAAGGCGTCGGTTTCTACCAGGTCACGCACCGCGACGGTTCGCGCTGCAGCGTCGCGCGCGCTTACATCTATGGCCGCAACCAGCCGAATCTGCACGTGATCACCGACGCGACGGTGCTGCGCGTCGGCTTTGACGGCAAGCGCGCGGTCGGCGTCGCGATATCGCGCAACGGCCGCGTCGAGACGCTCGGCGCGCGCGCGGAAGTGATCCTGTCGGCCGGCGCGTTCAATTCGCCGCAACTGCTGATGTGCTCGGGGATCGGCCCGGCCGAGCAATTGCGCCGGCATGGGATCGCGGTCGTGCAGGATGCGCCGGACGTCGGCACGAACCTGATCGACCACATCGACTTCATCATCAACACGCGCGTGAATTCGTCTGAACTGGTCGGTGTGTGCCTGCGCGGGATCGCGAAGATGACACCCGCACTCGCGCGCTATTTCTCGAGCCGCACGGGGATGATGACGAGCAATGTCGCGGAGGCCGGCGGCTTCATCAAGAGCGATCCGTCGCTCGAGCGTCCCGACCTGCAACTGCATTTCTGCACGGCGCTCGTCGACGACCACAACCGCAAGATGCACTGGGGCTTCGGCTATTCGCTGCACGTATGCGCGCTGCGGCCGTTCAGCCGCGGCACGGTGGCGCTCGCGAGCGGCGATGCGCGCGACGCGCCGCTGATCGATCCGCGTTTCTTCAGCGATACGCGCGATCTCGACCTGCTCGTGCGCGGCACGCAGGCGATGCGCCGCATCCTGTCGCAGGCGCCGCTCGCATCGCAGGGCGGGCGCGAGCTGTACACGCGGGCGGACCAGAGCGAAGCCGAGCTGCGCGCGACGATCGTCGCGCATGCCGACACGATCTATCACCCGGTCGGCACGTGCCGGATGGGCTCCGATGCACGCGCGGTCGTCGATCCGCAACTGCGCGTGCGCGGCGTCGAAGGGCTGCGCGTGGTGGATGCGTCGGTGATGCCGACGCTGGTCGGCGGGAACACGAATGCGCCGTCGGTGATGATCGGCGAACGCGCGGCGGACTTCATCGTCGCGGCGCGCAGGGGCGGCGTGCCGCGCGGCGAGGCGGCCGCGGCGGTGCACGGCCGCTGAGCGGCGCGCACCGGGCGGCGGCCGGCGCAAGCCCGTTATTAGCGGGAACAGGCCCTATGCAAACGTATCGACGAGGCCGGCGCGGCTCACGCTCGCGGCGGCCGCTGCGGATTGCGCAGCGTCGGCCGGTGCATCGACGGCTGACGATCCGCCGTGCCCGCGGCGCGGCGACTGGCCGCCGGCGAAGGTCTGTTGCGGGTTCTGCTGCTGCGATGCGAAGCCGCCGTCGCTGACGGTCGCGCTGCCGAGCCCGAGCCCGCCCGCTTCCATCGCTTCGCGCAGCTTCGGCAGCGCGGCTTCGACCGCGTCGCGCACCTGCGCATGCTGCGACACGAACAGCGCGTGCGCGTGGTTGTCCGCAACGCGCAGCACCACCTGCAGCGGCCCGAGATCGGGCGGGTTGAGCGTCAGCTCGGCGCTTTGCTGGTGCGCGTTCGACAGGAACACGACTTTCTGGCTCAGCGCGTCCGTCCAGTCGGCGGTGCCGACGTGCGGGGCGAGCACGTGCGTGTTGGCGGCGGCGATCGCGCTCGCCGCCGGCGACAACTGCAGGTTCGCCTGCGCCGCGGCCGCAGCCGATGCACCGGCCGCGAGCGTCGCGCTGGCGGCCGGGTCCGTTGCGTCGCTGGCGGCCGCGAGCGCATGCTGCGCGCCGGTCTGCGCGTTCGCGTCGGCCTGCAGCGCCTGCGCGGTGGCCTGCGTCGGCGTTTGCTGCGTGGCGAGCGCCCCTTTCGCGTCGGCGAGCGTGCGGTCGAACGTCGGCACCTTCGGCGTCAGCGGTGCGGCGGCGGTCGATGCAGAAGAGGCAGACGATGCCGCTACCGATGTCGAAGCCGTCGTGCCGCTTGCGGGCGTCGCGATCGCGCCCGAGCCGCCGGTCAGCTTGGCGAGCGCCGCTTGCAGCGCGTCGCGGCTCGACGCCGGCGTGGCCGGCTGGGCGGCCGCATCCCCGGCCGCGTGGTCCGCCAGCGCGGCCGTCGCATCGGGCTGGCCGGACACGGCCGTCTTTTGCACGGTAGTGGCGGCGGCGGTAGCGGTAGCCGTAGCCGTAGCGATAGCGGCGGCATCGGCCGGCGTCGCATTGTCCGTGCGCGCCTGCAGTTGTGCCTGCACGGCCGCGGCGGCCGCGAGCGCGCCGGCGTCGGGGTTGGTGGTGGCGTTCGCGGCGTCGGTCGATTGATCGTCGTCGGTGCCGGACGGCTTCGTGCCGGCAGCCGGCTTCGATGAAGCCTGCGTCGTCGAAGCGTCCGGCGTGGCGGGATTCGCCGCGTCGCGCCGCGTGGCGACGCTTTGCTTCAGCGTCTGCGCGAACGGCACGGCGGCCGTGGCGGTCGCGGCGTCGTTGCCGGCGGCGGTGCCGGACGAACCCGCGCCGCGGGCGGCCTTGAGTGCGGCGCCGGCGGTGTCGATCAGCGCGCCGAGCAGGGGCAGGGGAGGCATGGCGGTTCTCTCGTTCGAATGCGGTGGTCGGTTACGACGAGCGGGCCGCGTCGGCCCGCATGCGCAGGATTTTCGCGGCGTGTTCGTCGGCGTCGCGCTGTTCGCGCCGGGCGTCGAGCCGCGCTTCCTGCGCGACGCCGCGCGCCTGCAGGATTTCATACGAGCCGACGGTGCGTTTCTTCTGTTGCCAGTTCGGGCGTGCCTCGTCGATGCGGACTTCGGCCGCGGCCAGCACGTTGCGCTGCTGCGCGATCGCGGCGTCGAGCGTGTCGATGAACGCCTGGAAATTGCGCCAGTTGCCGGCCGGCATCCCGTGCTGCGCGGATTGCGCGAAGCGCGCGTGGTATTCGTCGCGATAGCGCAGCAGCGCATCGAGCTGCTCGGTAGCCGCGGTGCGGTCGCGCTGCGCGGTGCCGAGCTGCTTCGCGGCCGAGTCGAGGTCTTCCTGCGCGCGGTCGAGCAGCAGTTGAAGGGGAAAGCCGTGAGCCATCTTGATCAGCCTCCGTAAGCGTCGAACAGCGCATCGAGCCCAGCGAGGCTCGACGCGAACGGCGCGCATTCGCGAAAGCCCTGCTGCAGGAACGCCTCGATGCGCGGATAGAGCGCGATCGCGCGGTCGAGCTGCGCGTCGCGTCCGGGTGCGTACGCGCCGACCGCGATCAGGTCGCGATTGCGCTGGTAGCGCGACAGCATCTGCTTGAACTGCCGCACGTGGTCGAGATGCGTTTCGTCGATCAGCGCGGTCATCGCGCGGCTGATCGACGCCTCGATGTCGATTGCCGGATAGTGGCCGGCCTCGGCGAGCGTGCGCGACAGCACGATGTGACCATCGAGGATCGCGCGCGCCGAATCGGCGATCGGGTCCTGCTGGTCGTCGCCTTCGGTCAGCACCGTGTAGAACGCGGTGATCGAGCCGCCGCCCTCCGGCCCGTTGCCGGTGCGTTCGACGAGCGCGGGCAGCTTCGCGAACACCGACGGCGGATAGCCCTTGGTCGCGGGCGGCTCGCCGATCGCCAGCGCGATCTCGCGCTGCGCCATCGCGTAGCGCGTCAGCGAATCCATCAGCAGCAGCACGTGCTTGCCCTGGTCGCGGAAATATTCGGCGAGCGACGTCGCGTAGGCCGCGCCCTGCATCCGCAGCAGCGGCGACACGTCGGCCGGCGCCGCAACGACGACCGAGCGCGCGAGCCCGTCCTCGCCGAGGATCTGTTCGATGAATTCCTTCACTTCGCGGCCGCGTTCGCCGATCAGCCCGATCACGATCACTTCCGCGCTCGTATAGCGCGCCATCGTGCCGAGCAGCACCGACTTGCCGACGCCGGAGCCCGCGAACAGGCCCATTCGCTGCCCGCGGCCGACGGTGAGCAGCGCGTTGATCGCGCGCACGCCGACGTCGAGCACGTGGTGGATCGGTTCGCGTTCGAGCGGGTTGATCGACGGCGCCGACAGCGGCGCATCGACCTTCGATGCGAGCGGGCCGAGGCCATCGAGCGGGCGGCCCGACGCGTCGACGACGCGCCCGAGCATCTCCCAGCCGACCGGCAGCCGCTTCGCGCCCGCGAGCGGATCGGCGACGGGCGCGCTTTCGAGCGGCCACACGCGCGCGCCGGGCAGCACGCCGGCAACGTCGGTGGTCGGCATCAGGAACAGGCGGTCGCCGGCAAAGCCGACGACTTCTGCTTCCGCGTGCGGCAGCGTGCTGCCGGGCGGCAATTCGATCGTGCATTCGGCGCCGACCGACAGGCGCAGCCCGATCGCCTCGAGCACGAGGCCCGCCGCGCGCGTGAGGCGCCCGCACGGCCGCAGCGGTAGCGCGCGGTGGCTGCGGGCGGCGAGCCCGTTCAGGTGCGTGCGCCAGTGCGCGAGATGCGGATTGTGCGGCGCGCGCGGCGCGGCGTCGGGTGCGGCAGCCGTTGAAGCGGTCGCATGCGGTTTCGTGTCGTGTGCGGTGTCGTGCGCGCCAGCGGGGCCGAACGACGCGAGCGCGAGTTCGCGCTCGAGCGGCGTCATGCCGTCATGCGCGAGCGATTCGGGCGACCGCGTCACCACGTGCTCACCTTGCCGATCGCGGCGGCGACGCGCTGCCAGCGCGTGGGCAGCGTCGCGTCGACCTCGCCGGTCGCGGCGTGCGCGCGGCAGCCGCCGCGCTCGATCGACGCATCGGTGCGCACGTTCCAGCCGAGCGTATCGAGATCGTCCTGCAGATAGGCTTCGACGACGGGCAGGTCGGCCGGATTCACCGCGAGATGCGGCGCGCCGGACAGCGCGGGTTCGGCCGCGAGCACGTCGCGCACGGCCGCGACGAGCGCGGCCGGGTCGTGCTTCACGTGCTGGCGCACGACCTGCTGCGCGATATCGAGCGCGAGTTGCGCGATGTCGGAGGCGAGGTCGTGCTCGGCGCTCGACACGGCCTCGCGGAACGACGCGGCGAGCGCCGCGAGCTGCGCGGCCTGTTCGCGCGCATCGGCCTGGCCGGCCTCGAAGCCCTGTTCGCGGCCCTGTTCGAAACCGGCCCGGTAGCCGAGCGCCTGGCCTTCGACGTGGCCGGCCGCATGGCCTTCGGCGTGCGCGGCGTCGCGCACGCGCTGCAGTTCCTCGGCGAGCGCGGCGGCGGCCGCTGCCGCGTCGTCGGGCGGCGGCGGGGGCGGCGGCGGGTCGAACGACGCCATCTCCCACCGCTGGTAGGCGGTGAGGGTGCCCGCGCGATCGCTCGCCGAATCAGACATACGCGTCTTCCGCCTTGCCGCCGATCGCGATCTGGCCGCTCTCGGCGAGGTTGCGCACGATCTGCAGGATGCGGCGCTGCTGCGTCTCGACATCGGACACGCGCACCGGGCCGCGCGCGTCGAGATCCTCGGCGAGCAGTTCGGCCGCGCGCTGCGACATGTTCGCGAGGAACTTCTGGCGCAGCGCGGGCGGCGCGCCCTTCAGCGCGATGATCAGCGTTTCCGATTCGACTTCCTTCAGCACCATCTGGATCGCGCGATCCTCGAGGTCGAGCAGGTTCTCGAACACGAACATCTGGTCGATGATCTTCTGCGCGAGATCGGCGTCGTACTGGCGCACGCTTTCGAGCACGCCTTCCTCATGCACGCTCGTCATGAAGTTCAGGATCTCGGCCGCGGTGCGGATGCCGCCCATCGGGCTGCGCTTCAGGTTGTCGCTGCCGGACAGCAGGCCGGTCAGCACGTCGTCGAGCTCGCGCAGCGCGGCCGGCTGGATGCCGTCGAGCGTCGCGATCCGCAGCAGCACGTCGTTGCGCAGCCGCTCGGTGAAGCACGACGCGATCTCGGACGCCTGGTCGCGGTCGAGGTGCACGAGGATCGTCGCGATGATCTGCGGATGCTCGTTCTTGATCAGTTCGGCCACCGCGCCCGAGTCCATCCACTTCAGGCCCTCGATGCCGCTCGTGTCGCTGCCCTGCAGGATACGGTCGATCAGCACGCCGGCCTTGTCCTCGCCGAGTGCCTTGGTCAGCACCGAGCGGATGTATTCGCTCGAATCGAGCGACAGCGCGGTGTGCTCCTCGGCTTCCTTCACGAAGTCCTGCAGCACGCTCTCGACCTGCTCGCGCGTGACGTTCTTCAGCGCGGCCATCGCGGCGCCGATCTTCTGCACCTCGCGCGGCGCGAGGAACTTGAATACCTCAGCGGCCTCTTCCTCGCCGATCGACATCAGCAGCAGCGCGCTCTTGGTCAAGCCTTCAGCGTTCATCGGACACCCAGTTCTTCACGACGGTGGCGACGATCTTCGGATCCTGGCGGGCGATCGTGCGCGCGTAGTCGAGGTTGCGTTCGTAGCGGTTCTTCTCGGATTCGAAGCCGAGCAGCAGCGGATCGGGCTCGTCGTCGGCCTTGACCGGCGCCGGCAGGCCGTCGAGCACGACCGGATCTTCCGGCGCCGCGAGCGCCGGCGCGGCCGGCTCGGGCGGCGGGAACGCACGGCGCATGGCCGGGCGCACGAACATGAAGTAGAGCGCCGCCGCGGCCGCCGCGATGCCGAGCCACTTCGCGGCTTCCTTCGCCATCGCGATCATGTCGGGCTGGCGCCACCACGGCAGGTCGGCGTACGGATCGCTCGCGGTCGAGAACGCGCTGTTCACGACGTTCACCGAGTCGCCGCGCTTCTCGTCGTAGCCCATCGCGTCCTTCACGAGCTGCTCGACCTGCGCGAGCTTCGCGGGCGGCAGCGGCTGCATCGTCACGTGGCCCTTCGCGTCGGCGATCGGCTGGTAGTTGACGACGACCGCGACCGACAGCCGCTTCACGCTGCCCATCGGCTGTTCGAGATGGCGGATCGTCTTGTCGAGCTCGTAGTTGGTCGTCTGGTCCTTGCGGTCGCTGACCGGCGTCGTCTGCGGCGCGTTCTGGCCGTTGCCGGCGACGATCGGCGCGGAAGCCGGCTGCGGCGGCGTGTTCGACAGCGCGCCAGGCACGCCCGACGCGCCGCCCTGCGCGAGTTCGGTTGCGCTGCTGGTCTGCTGGCTGCGGATCGCGGCCTGCTGCGGCACGCCGTTCGGGCCGTAGCTTTCCGACGTCTGCTCGATCTTCGAGAAATCGAGGTCCGCGCTGACCTGCGAGCGCGCATTGCCGGCGCCGAAGATCGGCGCGAGGATCGCGTCGATGCGCTTTTGCGTGTTGTGCTCGACCTGCTGCACGTACTTGAGCTGGCTCGCGTCGAGGCCGGACGCCGATGCCGACTGGGTCAGCAGGTTGCCGTCCTGGTCGACGATCGTCACGTTCTTCGCGGGCATGTCGGGCACGCCGGACGACACCATCCGAGTGATCGCCTGGACCTGGCCCTCGTCGAGCACGCGACCCGGGTAGAGGTCGACGAACACCGACGCGCTCGGCGCTTCCTTGTCGCGCACGAATACCGACGGTTTCGGGATCGCGAGATGCACGCGCGCGCCGCGCACGGCGTTGATCGATTCGATGGTGCGCTGCAGTTCGCCTTCGAGCGCGCGCTGGTAGTTGATCTGTTCGGCGAACTGGCTGATGCCGAATTTCTGGTTGTCCATCAGCTCGAAGCCGACCGAGCCGCCCTTCGGCAGCCCCATCGCGGCGAGCTTCAGGCGCGTTTCATGTACCTGGCTCGACGGCACGAGGATCGCGCCGCCGGCATCGGCGAACTTGTAGGGAACGTTTGCCTGCTGGAGCGCGGTGATGATCGCGCCGCCGTCGCGGTCCGACAGGTTGCTGTACAGCACGCGGTAGTCGGGCGTCCGGCTCCACAGCACGAGCGCGGTAATCGCGGCGATCGCGAGCGCGGCGGCGATCAGGAACGGCAGCTTCGGGTTGCCCTTCATCCGCGAGATGCCGGGAATGCGCTCCGCGAAGCCGCCGAGCCCGAAGTCCGCGCCGGCGACGCCCGCGCCCGGCAACGCGGCGGCCGCGGCGGCGCCGGGCGCCGGGCTGGCGAGGCCCGCGCGGGCGTCGGGGTTGATCAGCGAGTTGGCCTGCGAATCCATGCGTCGAGTTTCTCCGGAGCGGGACGACTGAGCTCGCTCGGGCGAGCGGGCGGACAATGACACGATGCGATTATCGTGATCCGGGCCGTACTCCGATCGACCGAAAAGAGCGGGGTTTCCCCCGTACTTTCTCGGCTTTGCCGCGCGGCGCGCTGCTATCCTTTTTCGCGATCCGGCATGGTGCGCGTGGTGCGGCGCCGACGGAAACGCCCGGTGCGTCCGGGTCTTTTCTCTTATGGTCTGGGGACAGCATGACTGCGAACGTCAGCGGAATCGGTTCGGTGTTGCAACAGATGCAGTCGATGGCCGCGCAGGCGTCGGGCGGCGTCGCGAGCCCGACGGCGGCGCTTGCCGGCTCGGGCGCGGCGACGGCCGGCACGTTCGCGAGCGCGATGAAGGCGTCGCTCGACAAGATCAGCGGCGACCAGCAGCACGCGCTCGGCGAGGCGCAGGCGTTCGAGGTCGGCGCGCCGAACGTGTCGCTGAACGACGTGATGGTCGACATGCAGAAAGCGAACGTCGGCTTCCAGTTCGGGCTTCAGGTCCGCAACAAGCTAGTGAGCGCTTACAACGACATCATGCAGATGTCGGTGTGACGGGACGGCCATCCGGCGACGGGCATCCGGGGGCGGCCATCCGGCGACGGGCATCTGGGGACGGCCGTCCGGCGACGGGCATCCGGGGACGGCCATCCGAGGATGGGCATCCCGGCGACGGCCCTCCGCCCTTGCCGGACGGGGCCGGCGGGCCGGCATCCCGCGCCCGGCGGCGGCCCCGCGCGCCTAAAGCTTTTCAATTCCCTTCCGATAACTCCGGAGAAGGCCGCGTCGTGCGATGCACGGCGGCGGCTCCCGTATAGCCAAGGCATGACAAGGAGATGCGCATGTTTTCCCCAGGACACGCTGGAGCCAGTGCATACGCGCGTGTCGGCGTCGAGACAGGGGTGATGGGCGCCTCCCCGCACCGGCTGATCGCGATGCTGTACCAGGGCGCGCGGCAGGCGATCGCGCTGGCGCGCATGCATCTGCAGCAGGGCAACGTGTCCGCGCGCGGCGAAGCGATCGGCAAGGCGATCCGGATCGTCGAGAGCGGCCTGCAGGCGTCGCTGAACCGCGACGCGGGCGGCGAGATCGCGGGCCGGCTCGACGCGCTGTATGCGTATATCGGCCGGCGCCTGCTGGAAGCGAACGCACAGGCAAGCGACGCGATGCTGGTCGAGGTCGACGGGCTGCTCGCAACGCTCGAGGAAGCATGGACGGGCATCGCCCCGGAAGTCGCGCGGATGGCCGCGCAACAGGCAGTGGAAGCAGCACGATGAATCTCAAGGCCGAATACTTCGAACGTTACGAGGCGCTCGCAGCCGTGTCGGGCCGGATGCTGTGCGCCGCGCGCGACGCGGACTGGGCCGCGTTGCCGGGGTTGCAGGCCGAATTCATGCAGCTCGTCGACGGGCTGAAGGAAGCCGATCCGGGCGTCGCGCTCGACGAATCGGATCTCGGCCGCAAGCTGGACCTGATTCGCCGCATCCTGGCCGACGACGCCGCGATCCGCGATCTCGCGAGCCCGGACGTCGCGCGGCTGTCCGCGCTGTTCGAGGCGCGGCGCTCGACCAAGGTATTGACCGATCTCTACCGCGCGCGCGGGTAGGGCCCGCTTTTCGGGGAGACGGGCGCGCGGCGCTCATGCCCGTTACCGCACGCGGCACGCGCGCCGTTCCCGCGGGCGGCACCGGCGTGCCGCTCCCGGATTCGCAACGATGTGGCTGAGGTGAGCAGGCTCCGATCATGACCGGTATCGATTCCGTTGCGGCCGCGCTGCTGGCGAGCCGCCTCGACAGCCTGCTGACCGGCACCGTGTCGGCGCCCGCCGGCGGCGGCGCGACCTCGCAGGTCGGCACGCCGGGCACCGGCGCGTCGTCCTCGCCTCCGGCAGGCGGCCCGCCCGCCGCGCCGCAAGCCTCCACGCAGACCGCGCTGTCCGACGTCGGGCGCGTGCTCGACGCGATCTCGCGCGCGGGCGGCGACGCGACGCCCGCGATCGCCGGGCGCGCACCGCTGCTGGCCGATCCCGCCGTGCTGCTGACCGATACAGCCGTACCGGCGCGTGCGCCGGCCGCGTCCGATCCGGCGGTGTCTTCCACGCCTTCTTCCGCTGCGGCGTCGTCCGCCGCGGCGGCGCGCGAAACGGCTGCGCCGCTGCCGGTCGCGGCGTTGCGTGCGGCGCTCGCCCAAGCCGTGAGCGAGAGCGGCCTCTTCTACGAATCCCATCTGGCGCAGTGGCTGGCCGGCCAGCGTCCGCTCGCGGCGCTGATGCGCGAGCCGCAGGCGCGCCTGACGGCCGCGCTTGCGCCGGCCGCCCCGGATGCCGCGCAGCCCGGCTCGACCGACGTGCTCGACGAGCTGCTCGCGCAGCGCCCGCCGCTGCCGGCGACCGCGCGGGCGACTGCGCAGGCGGGCGCACCGGCCCAGGGCGGCGCACCCGCTCGCGACTCCGCGCAGGCGTTGCCGGCGGCCGCCCGGCAGGGCGCGTCGTTGCCGCCCGATACCGCCGATCCGCTCGGCGCGCACGCCGACCCGCGCTGGACGCCGGCGCGTGCCGGGCTGGCCGCCGCGTCGTCCGACCCGCAGGCGCAGCCGCTCGCTCCCGTGCACCCGGCCGCCGTGCCGCTCGTCAGGCAACAGCTCGACGCGCTCGCGACCGACCAGTTCCGCTGGACCGGCGAGGCGTGGCCCGGCGCGCGGCTCGACTGGACGATCGAACCCGACGATCCGGGCAGCCGCGCACCGCGCGGCGGTGACGACGCGGGCGACGGCATTGCATGGCGCACGCGCCTGACGCTGACGTTGCCGTCGCTCGGTACGGTCGACGCGGAGCTGGTGCTGAACGGCGCGCAGCTCGTCGCGCGGCTGCGGGCGAACCAGACGGGGGCCGACCGCCTCACGCGGCATGAGGCCGCGTTGCGGCAGCGGCTCGAGGGATCGGGGCTGCGGGTGGGCGGGCTGTCGATCCGCGCGGTCGACGACGGGCCGGACGGCTTCGACCTGTTTGCCGCACAGGCGGCGGCCGCCGCGTATGCGCGCGGTGCGGCCGGCGGGCCGGACACGCGCGTACCGGGCGACGACGACGAGGTGCCGCAATGAGCATGTCGTCCCGCAAGCGCGCGGCCGCGCTCGTCTACGACCCGAAAGGCGGCGATGCGGCGCCGCGCGTGGTCGCGAAGGGCTACGGCGTGCTCGCGGAGATGATCGTCGCGCGCGCGCACGATGCGGGGCTGTATGTGCATACCGCGCCGGAGATGGTGTCGCTGCTGATGCAGGTCGACCTCGACGACCGGATTCCGCCGCAGCTCTACCAGGCCGTCGCGGACCTGCTCGCATGGCTGTACGCGCTCGATCGCACCGAACCCGGGCCGGACGCCGCCGCACCGCGCTTTCCGCTGCCGCCGCTGCGCTGAACGGCGCGCCATCGCGCCGCTTCTTGCGAAACGCTGTCTCGGCCTTGCGGGGTTATTCTGCCGGCATTTGTCGCCTATCGAGCGATATTTCGATGCAACATGCGCGCTTCGTCGGCATTTTTTCGCTCGTCGAGCACGCCGTTGCGTAGCCGGGCCGATTGAGCCGGAATTCGATTTATGTAATGATATCCATTCTCATTTTCATGTTGCCCGGGCGGCGCGCGATCTCTGCGCGCCGCCCGTTGTTTTGAACGAATGGATACTTTCGCGTGAACGCGCCCGAAACGATCGACTCTCCCAAGGCGGGTATGCCGCGCGCGGGCGTCACCGTGCTGCATCCGGCGGCCCGCCCGCTGACCGACGACGAACTGGCCGCGCGCCGCCAGCGCTCGCGTCGCGCGACCTTCATCAAGTGGCTGCGCAAGGTGCACGGCTGGGTCGGGCTGTGGGGCGCAGTGCTCGGCCTGCTGTTCGGCGTGACGGGCGTGGTGCTGAACCACCGCGCGCCGCCGCTGAAGATTTCGACCGGCGAGCCGCAGGTCGAGCAGATGCAGATCGCGCTGCCCGATCCGGTGCCGAAGACGCCTGCCGCGATGACGAAATGGCTGCAGCAGGAACTGCATTTCGACGGCCGGCCCGGCCGCATCCGCAAGGATCCCGCGCAAGCCGTCGCATGGGGCGACCAGCGCGTGATGCAGCCCGAGCACTGGCAGTTCGGCCTGTACGGCCCGCACCGGAACCTGCAGGCCGAATACTGGGTCGGCAATGGCTACGTGTCGGTGAAGCGCACGGACAACACGTTCCTGACGACGCTGAACAACCTGCATCGCGGCGTCGGGATGAACCTCGGCTGGGTGCTGCTGATGGATACGATCGCGGGCTCGCTGATCCTGCTGTCGCTGACGGGCGTGCTGTTGTGGACCGAGCTGAACAAGCGCCGCACGGTCGGCGTCGTGCTGGTGGTGGGTTCGGTCGCCGCGGCGCTCGCGGCCGGCCTGACCTGATCGGCACGAGCCGCTTCGTCCACGCATCCGGCGCGGCCGAAGCGGCTCGCCAGTGTGGATCAGAGGCCGCAGGCCGCGCCGCTGTTCGCCGCGATTTCTCGCGCGGCCTTTGCGCCCTCGACCTGCAGGATCGTCGGCAGCGACACGTTGTTCTTCGCGGCGGTGATCTCGGCGAGGATCGAGATCGCGATTTCCGGCGGCGTCCGGCTGCCGATGTAGATGCCGGCCGGCCCGTGCAGCCGGCCCAGTTCCGCTTCGTTCAGGTCGAACTCGCGCAGCCGCTCGCGCCGCGCCGCGTTGTTGCGCCGCGAGCCGAGCGCACCCACGTAGAACGCGGGCGTCTTCAGCGCCTCCATCAGCGCGAGATCGTCGAGCTTCGGATCGTGCGTGAGCGCGATCACGGCCGAACGCGCATCGAGTTTCATGTCGAGCACCGTATCGTCGGGCATCGTGCGCACGACGCGCGTGCCCGGCACGTCCCACGCATCCGTGTATTCCTCGCGCGGATCGCACACCGTCACCTGGTAGTCGAGCCCGACCGCGATCTGGCACAGATAGCGCGACAACTGGCCCGCGCCGATCACGAGCATCCGGTAGCGCGGCCCGTGGATCGTCACGAGCCGTTCGCCGTCGAACGCGAGCCCGTCGGCCGCCTGCGCGGGCGACAGCGACGCGCGGCCGGTCGCGAGCGTCATCGTGCGCGTGACGAGGCGGCCGGCCTCGACTTCAGCGCACAGCGCGGCAATCCCGCTGTCGCGCGTGAGCGGCTCGAGCACGAGCTGGATCGTGCCGCCGCACGGCAGCCCGAAGCGGTGCGCTTCCTCGGCCGTCACGCCGTACTTGAGCGCTTCCGGGCGCGCATCGGCCGCGATCCCGCTCGCGTGCACGCGGGCGATCAGGTCGTCCTCGATGCAGCCGCCGGACACGGAGCCGACCACGAGCCCGTCCTCGCGCACCGCGAGCATCGCGCCTTCGGGGCGCGGCGACGAGCCCCACGTCTTCACGACCGTCACGAGCAGCACGCGGCGCCCTTCTTCGAGCCAGCGCGCGCTGGATTTCAGTACATCGAGATCGACGCTTTCCATCATCTTTTTCCTGTTGCCGGGCGGCCCGCCGGTCCGGGCCGTCGTTCGATGGCGGGATTATGAACCGCCCGGCGTGCGCGTGCAGGCAGCGTGCGATTCATGCGGGCAAATCCGGAGGATCGGGCAAGAGATCGCGACGATCGGACACGATCGCGCGCGGGAACGGCGCGGCGGCGCGTGTCCGGCGGCGGCTGATTCGGCGGGGAAGGGGCGTGCCGCACGAGGCCGGTTACGGCCCGGCGCGGTGTCGCACCGCTGCGCGCGGCGTGCGCGCGCAGCGGCGGAGGTCAGTGCGCGTCGTGGTGACCGTGCGCGAGCTTCGAGTGGTGACGCGAGTACAGGAAGTAGATCACGAGGCCGATCACGAGCCAGATGCCGAACGCGGCCCACGTGACGGGCTGCAGGTTCAGCATCAGGAACAGGCACGATGCGACCGCGAGGATCGGCACCACGGGCACGCCCGGGCAGCGGAACGCGCGCGGCAGGTCGGGGTGCGTGCGGCGCAGCACGAGCACCGCGATCGACACCATCGAGAACGCCGCAAGCGTGCCGATGTTGATCAGCTCGGCGAGCACGTTGAGCGGCACGAGCGCGGCGATCAGCCCGAAGAACAGGCCGACGAGCCAGGTCGTCAGGAACGGCGTCGCGTAGCGCGGATGCACGCGCGACAGCGTCGCCGGCAGCAGCCCGTCGCGCGACATCGCGAAGATCACGCGGGTCTGGCCGTAGCTCATCACGAGGATCACGGTCAGCATGCCGAGCACGGCGCCGAGGTCGATGAAGCCGGCGACCCAGTTCTCGCCGGCGGCCTGCAGCGCGTACGAGATCGGGTGCGAGATGTTCGCGTACTGCGCCGACGGCACGATGCCGGTCGCGACCGCGGCGACCGTCACGTACAGCACCGCGCACACCGCGAGCGACGCGATGATGCCGATCGGCAGGTCGCGCTTCGGGTTCTTCACTTCCTCGGCCGCCGACGACACCGCGTCGAAGCCGATGAACGCGAAGAACATCACGGCAGCAGCGCCGAACACGCCGTTCCAGCCGTGCGGCATGAACGGCTTCCAGTTCGCGGGCGTCACGTGGAACAGGCCGACCGCGATCACGAGCAGCACGACCGACACCTTGATGAACACCATGATGTTGTTGATGCGGGTCGACTCGCGGATGCCGATCGACAGCAGCGTCGTGATCACGAGCATCACGAGGAACGCGGGCAGGTTGAACCACGTGACGACGCCCGGCACCGCGCCGGGTGCCGCCGTCAGCACGGTCGGCAGCGACAGCCCGAAGCCCTGCAGCAGCGACTGCAGGTAGCCCGACCAGCCGACCGACACGGCCGATGCCGCGAGGCCGTACTCGAGCATCAGGTCCCAGCCGATGATCCATGCGGCGAGTTCGCCGAGCGTCGCGTACGAATACGTGTAGATCGAGCCGGCGACGGGGATCGTCGACGCGAATTCCGCGTACGACAGCGCCGCGAGGCCGCATGCGATCGCGGCGATCACGAACGACAGCATCAGTGCCGGGCCGGCCTGCACGGCGCCGGTGCCGGTCAGCACGAAGATGCCGGTGCCGATGATCGCGCCGATGCCGAGGAAGGTGAGGTCGATCGCGCCGAGCGCTTTCTTGAGCCCGGCGGCGTGCGCGCCGGCGATCATGCGATCGACGTTTTTCTTGCGGAAGAGGGACATTGCGGATGAATTGCCAGCGCGCGCGAGCGCGGCGGCGCTGACTGAGTGAAAACCCGCGATTTTAGCCGATTTGGCGGACAAGGCCCGCTGCGGCGCAGCGGCGCGCCGCGGAATCGCCCGATAAAACAAGCGCTTGCGCTTGATGCGGGCGGCGGTTGAGCGCGACGCGGCGTGCGCCGCGCCGTTGCATCGTACGAATCCGATGTATCGGGCGAATCCGTTGAATCAGGCGCCGGCCGTGGGCGCCATGTCGACGAGCCGGTTGCTCATCACGTAGAACGTGAGCTCCGCGTTGTTCGACAGCCGCATCTTCTCGAGCAGCCGCGACCGGTACACGCTCACCGTCTTCACGGACAGCGACAGCGTGTTCGCGATGTCGGTGAGCCGCTTGCCCGACGCGAGCATGCAGAGCGTCTGGTATTCGCGGTCGGACAGCTTCTCGTGCGGCAGCGGCTCGTTCTCGAACGACACGTATTCGGCGAGCGCTTCGGCCATCGCGGGGCTCACGTACTTGCGGCCGGCCGCGACCTGCTGGATCGCGCCGATCATCTGCGCGGCGTTGACCGTCTTCGACAGGTAGCCGGCGGCGCCGGCCTTCAGCGCGCGCACCGCGTACTGGTCCTCGCGGTACATCGAGAACATCAGCACCGGCGTGCGCGACAGCTTGCGCTTGAGGCGCTTGAGCACCTCGATGCCGTTCGTGTCCGGCAGCGAGATGTCGAGCAGGATCACGTCGAATTCCTGCCGGTCGACGGCCGCCATCGCGTCGCCGCCGGTCTCGGCCTCGGTGACGTCGCGCGCGATGCCGCGGTCGATCAGCAACTGGCGGACCCCTTGCCGGACGATCGCGTGATCGTCCACGAGCAGGATGTTCAGGCTCATGACGACCTCACGAACGCGACGCGCGGCGTGCCGCGACGGGCATCGCGAGCAGCGAATCCCACGCGAAGCGCGCGGTGACGCGCGTGCCGTGGCCGGTTTCCGGCGTGGCCGTGTCGAAGCTGCCGCCGAACGCTTCGCAGCGTGCGCGCATGCCGGCGAGGCCGTAGCCGGTGCGGCGGCGTCGGGCGAAACCGGTGCCATCGTCGGCGACGATCAGCGACAGATGCGTGCCGTCGGTGACGATCCGCACGTCGACCGATGTCGCCCGTGCGTGCTTCGCGACGTTCGACAGCGCTTCCTGCGCGACGCGGAACACCGCGAGCGCGCCGGCGCCGGCGATCTGCGTCAGGCGCGCGTCGGCCGCGCATACGAAGCTGGTGCGCAGGCCGGTGCGCGTCGCATGGCTGTCGACCCACGACGACAGCGCGCCGACCATGCCTGCGTCGAGCGCCGGCGTGTCGCGTTCGTCGATCAGCCGGCGATTCGCGTCGGTCGCGGCGTCGAGCGCCTGCTGGGCGAGCTCCAGCGCGCGCACGCAGCCGTCCGGCGCATCGGCCGGCAGCCACGTTTGAACGTTTGCCAGCGCGAAACGCGCGGCGGTGAGTTCGGCGCCGAGCCCGTCATGCAGCTCGCCGGCCAGATGGCGGCGCGCGGCTTCGTCGGCGGCAAGCAGCTGGGCGGACAGCGCCGCGATGCGCGTGGCGCACGCGTCGCGTATCGACGCGGCTTCGGCAATGGGCGGAGTAGCGGCGCAGCCCTGTACGAGCTGCCGCGACGGGAACGGGGCGTGGGCGCCTGAGGGCGCGTTAAGCAACGTATCCATGACTCTCCCTGCTGTCAGAAAGCGGTTCAGACACCGGCTGGCTGCGTGGAACGGTTGCCGTTTCGATCACGGTCGTCACCAGGGAATCGCCCCATGTCGAAGTAACAAAAGTTACGTTTTGTAACACTTGCATCCGACCCTTCAACGCTCATCCGAACGGCAACCACGCGCGCCGAATAATATCTCAAAAATTCCGAAAAGGTCATGTCGGGCGGACATTTCAGGGTAAATGTGAATAATCGGAATGAAGCTGTTGTAGGAAAAACACTGACACCCAAGCACCGGGCGATGACGTATCCAAATGTAACTATTTGAGATGAGATGGTCCCAGTTTGTTACGAATTCGCCAAGTGGGGACGAAAAAAAACCGGAGCTTTTGCTCCGGTTTTTTGATGCGGCACAAATTTCGGGGCGGATCAGTCCACGAATGCGCGCTCGATCACGTAGTGGCCCGGTGCGCTGTTCTTGCCTTCGACGAGGCCAGCCTGCTTCAGCAGGTCGGTCGTGTCCTTCAGCATCGCGGTGCTGCCGCACAGCATCACGCGGTCGTTTTCCGGCGAGAACGGCGGGACGTCGAGATCCGTGAACAGCTTGCCCGTCGCGATCAGGTCGGTGATCCGGCCTTCGTTGTCGAACGCTTCGCGCGTGACCGTCGGGTAGTAGACGAGCTTTTCCTTGATGATGTCGCCCAGGTACTCGTGGCCCGGCAGGTCGTGCTTGATGTAGTCCATGTACGCGAGCTCGCCCTTCAGGCGGCACGTGTGCGTGAGGATCACCTTGTCGAAGCGGTCGTAGATGTCCGGATCGCGGATGATCGACATGAACGGCGCGAGGCCCGTGCCCGTCGACAGCATCCACAGCGTCTTGCCCGGCAGCAGGTTGTCGGCGACCAGCGTGCCCGTCGGCTTCTTGCCGATCAGCACCGTGTCGCCCACCTTCAGGTGCTGCAGGCGCGACGTCAGCGGGCCGTTCTGCACCTTGATGCTGAAGAATTCGAGGTGCTCTTCGTAGTTCGGGCTGACGATCGAGTAGGCGCGCGCGAGCGGCTTGCCGTCGACCTCGAGGCCGACCATCGTGAATTCGCCGTTGTTGAAGCGCAGGCTCGCCTCACGGGTGCAGGTGAAGCTGAAAAGCGTGTCGGTCCAGTGGTGGACGGATTGGACGGTGGCGGTGTCGTATTTGCTCATGGCTTTGAAAACGGACGCGCGTAGCGAACGCGTGTAACGGGCCCAAAAACGGGCAAAAAAACCGAGTGCGACGGCCCGATCGCGGATCGGCCGGCCGGCGCGTCGGACACGCGCCTTCTCGATGACAGACGATTGACGAACTGGTTATTTTACCCTGTTGGCGCTGATCGCGGGCTTGACCCGCGTGGCTGCGCGGATTTGGCGCAACGAATTCTTTCAACTCACTTTCGTCGATCGGCCGCGAATTTCGCGCCGAGGCCGACGAGCGCCACGCCGCACGGCGCGTCGAGCGGGCGCCGCACGCGCCGGTAGCCGCGCTTGCGGCGGATGGCGATCGGGTCGTTATTGCGGATCGAGGCGCAGGCGCGCGATGTACGGCAGGTGGTCCGACAGCCACGCGGCCTCGCCGGACGGCGCGCGCCATTCGAGCGGCGTCAGGCCGCGCACGAACATCTTGTCGAGCGCGAGCGCCGGCGAGAACGCGGGGAACGTGCGGCCCGATTCGCCGAGCAGCGTCGCGACCTCGGACATCCCGATCTCGCCGAACAGCGCGACCGAATCGTTGCGCCAGTCGTTGAAGTCGCCAGCGAGCATCAGCGGGCCGTCGCCCGCGTTGCGCACGATCCAGTGCGCGATCCAGTGCATCTGGCGCAGCCGCGCGGCGCGCGTGAGCGCGAGGTGCGCGCACAGCAGCGTGACCGGGCGCGCACCCGCGAGCGTCGCGCGCGCGACGAGCAGCCCGCGCCGTTCGAAGCGGTGCGCGGAGATGTCCCAGCGGCCGCCGAGATCGAGCGGATGCGGCGACAGGATCGCGTTGCCGTGCCGCCACGACGGCTTGAACACGTTCGGCCCGAGCGCGATCTGCCAGTCGAGCGCATGCGCGATCTCGGTGGCCTGGCAGTGCCACACGTCGTCGACCGCGTCGTCCATCGGCGCGCCGAAGCCGGGTGCGAGCATGGGGCGCGGCATGCGGCGCGCCATCGCTTCCTGCAGGAAATACACGTCGGCGTGCGTCGACTGCATCCAGTTGCGCATCGCGTTCCACGCGGTGAAGCCGAGCGGCGAGCGGCCCTTGTGCAGGTTCCAGCTGACCGCGGTGATTTCGTCGGGTGCGGCGTGCGGTTCGGCGAACGGCAGGGACAGGGCGTCGGCGGACATGACGCTCAGTCCTTCGCGACGTGCGCACGCACGCGGTACACGAGGTGGGGATGCTGCTCGACGAGCGTCCAGTCGGTCCATGCGTCGCTGCCGACCGACAGGCCAGGGTGGCTTGCGACGATCTGCCGCGGCGACGCGGGTACGCACGGATCGCCGCGCGTCGCGTTTTCGTCGTCGAGCGTTTCCTGCACGTCGAGCGCGAGCGACACCGTGTTCGCGCCGGTGTCGACGGTGAGCGGCGCGACCGTCACCGAGCGCGAGCGCTCGGTCGGCACGACGCGCGCGGCATTGCCGCAGCCGACCGGCACGGCGGACGGATAACGGTGGGTATCGGTGCGGGTCTGACCCACGGTGGTGCGCTGCTGGAACGTGTCGATCGTCTGACCGTCGCGCACTACCCGGATCTCCCATGCGACGGAGGCCGGTGCGGGGCTCTGCGCATGGGCGGCGAGCGCGACGCTCGCGAGCAGGACGGCCAGGCCGTGTTTCAGCATGAAACGTCTCCGGAAACGCGGGATAGCGGGGAACGGACGCACATCTTACGCCCGATCGATTTCGATCGGGATGTGACAGGACGCGCCGCGACAGGTTCGCCGCGCAATACGGTCCTGTCCGAAAGGTAGGTGCGCGTCACGCGTTTTCAAGCGAAAAAGCGCGCGAATTCGGCGACGGGCGCGCGCTCGGTGACGAGGCGGTTCTCGATCGCGTCGGGGTCCGCGTGGCCGAGCGACATGCCGCAGACGAATTGTTCGTTGGCGGGAATGCCGAGATGTTCGGCGACGATCCGGTGAAACGGCACGAACGCGGCCTGCGGGCAGGTATCGAGCCCGCGTGCGCGCGCGGCCGTCATCACGCCTTGCAGGAACATCCCGCAATCGAGCCACGCGCCGTACGTCATCACGCGATCGAGCGTGAAGAACAACGCGACCGGCGCATCGAAGAAGCGGAAATTGCGCGCGTGCTGCGCGTGCATGCGCGCCTTCTCGTCGCGGCCGATGTTCAACAGCCCGTACAGGTCCCAGCCGACCTTGCGGCGCCGGTCGAGATACGGCGACACCCATTCGCGCGGGTAGTAGTCGTACTCGGCGACGTATTTCTCGTCGCGCGCGGGATCGTCGTGGGCCGCGGTCAGCGCGGCGGCGAGCGCATCGCGCGTGGCGCCCGTCGCGACGTACACGCGCCACGGCTGGATGTTGGTGCCCGACGGCGCGCGGCTCGCGGCTTCGAGGATCGCCTCGAGCGTGTCGCGCGGCACGGGCGTCGGCAGGAACGCACGGATCGCGCGGCGCGACGTCAGCGCCGCGTCGACGGCGCCGATCGCATCGGCATCGATGCGCGGGGAAGCGGTGGGGGCGGACATCGGCATACCTTCGGGACGGGGGCGCGACGCGCCGCGCGGGCGCCGTCGGCGAAGCCTTGAGGCGGGTGGGTGAACCGACGATCATACGCCGCGCCGCGCAGCCGTGCAGCGCGCGCCGGGTGTTAGCAGCAGACTCGTTCGGCTGCTTGCTTGCGCGCGGATACGGGCCCGCTACACTGAAATCGTAAGGGTCTGATGGTTGTGCGACAGCAAGCGGCAGCGAGGTTGGTATGACGACGGCGATGGTGAAACAGGAACTGGCGGTGGCGTCCTTCAGCACGGTGTACGACCTCGAGCAGGTCGAGACGGCGCTGAGCGACCTGAACGAGAGCGCGAGCGACGCATTGCGCGCCACCTACGAAAGGATGCTCAAGACGGGGAATCTGCGCTTTTGCGTGAAGCCGAACCGGATGCCGTCGTTCGACGCGCTCGGCGACGCGTTGCCCAATTTCACCGAGCCGCTCGACGACGTGCGCAAGCAGGTCGCGCTGTGCCTCGAAACGGACGACCGGCTCGAGCTGATGCCGATCCTGCTGCTCGGGCCGCCCGGCATCGGCAAGACGCATTTCGCGAAGGCGCTCGCGCAACTGCTCGGCACCGCGTACCACTACGTGCCGATGAGTTCGCTGACGGCCGGCTGGATCCTGTCGGGCGCGTCGTCGCAATGGAAGAACGCGAAGCCCGGCAAGGTGTTCGATGCGCTCGTGAACGGCAGCTACGCGAATCCGGTGATCGCGGTCGACGAGATCGACAAGGCCGGCAGCGATGCGCAATACGATCCGCTCGGCGCGCTGTATGCGTTGCTCGAGCACGACACCGCGCGTGCGTTCGTCGACGAATTCGCGGAAGTGCCGATCGATGCGGGCAACGTGATCTGGGTCGCGACCGCGAACGAAGCGCAGGCCATTCCGGAGCCGCTGCTCAACCGGATGAACGTGTACGAGATCGCGCCGCCCGATGCGGCCGGTGCGCGCCGGATCGCGCAGACGATCTACGACGAGATCCGCACGTCGCACGCATGGGGGCGGCGCTTCCCCGACACGCTCGGCGACGACGCGCTCGACGTGCTGGCCGCGACGCCGCCGCGCACGATGCGCCGCGCGCTGCTGCATGCATTCGGCGCCGCGCGGCTCGACGGCCGCGATGCAATCGGCCCGCACGACATCCGTGCCGACGAGGGCGCCGCGAAGCGCAGGCCGATCGGCTTCTGAACGGGCGGCGCGCACGGCTGCGGCGTGTGCGCGCCGAGTCGTGCGCGGTGTCGTCGCGACGCGGCATACATGCTTTCGGCAGGCTTGCGAACCGGGACGTACAATTCTCTTCTCTCCCCTCGACGCGTTAGCAGCGCGAAACGTCATGGAGCAGATGGATTGTGTAGTGATCGGCGCGGGCGTCGTCGGCCTTGCGATTGCACGCGAACTGGCCGCGCGCGGGCGGGAAACACTCGTGCTCGAGGCCGCCGACGCGATCGGCACGGGCACGAGCTCGCGCAACAGCGAAGTGATCCACGCGGGGCTCTACTATCCGCGCGGTTCGCTGAAGGCGATGTCGTGCGTGCGCGGCCGCGATCTGCTGTACGAATTCTGCGACACGCATCACGTGCCGTACCGGCGCGCGGGCAAGCTGCTGGTCGCGACGAGCGTCGCGCAGGTGAAGCAGTTGAAGGCGATCGCCGCGCGCGCCGCCGAAAACGGCGTGCTCGACCTGCTGCCGCTCACGCGCGTCGAGGCGCAGACACTCGAGCCCGCGCTCGAATGCGTGGAAGCGCTGTTCTCGCCGTCCACCGGCATCGTCGACAGCCACCAGCTGATGCTCGCGCTGCTCGGCGCCGCGGAACGCGACGGCGCCGTGTGCGCGCTGAAATCCCCGGTCGAGTCGATCGACGTGCTGCGCGGCGGGCGCTTCGTCGTGCGCACGGGCGGCGACACGCCCGCCGAGATCGAGGCCGCCTGCGTGATCAACAGCGCGGGCCTCGGTGCGCAGGCGCTTGCACGCCGCACGCGCGGCCTCGACCCGCACTGGGTGCCGCCGCTCTATCTCGCGCGCGGCAATTATTTCAGCCTGTCGGGCCGTGCGCCGTTCTCGCATCTCGTGTACCCGATGCCCGACCGCGCGGGGCTCGGCGTGCACCTGACGTTCGACCTTGCCGGGCAGGCACGCTTCGGGCCGGACGTCGAATGGGTCGATGCGCTGCGCTACGAAGTCGATCCGGCGCGCGCCCCCGCGTTCTACACGTCGATCCGCGCGTTCTGGCCGGGCCTGCCCGACGGTGCGCTGCAGCCGGCATACGCGGGTATCCGGCCGAAGGTCGCGGGGCCCGGCGAGCCGCCGGCCGACTTCATCGTGCAGGGCGCCGCGCAGCACGGCGTGCGCGGGCTCGTGAACCTGTTCGGCATCGAGTCGCCGGGGCTCACCGCGTCGCTCGCGCTCGCGCAGCGTGTCGGCGACATGGCCGCATACGGTTGACGCAAGCGCGCACGCGTGGGCCGTGTGAAATCCCTTATCTCCGGCATTTCGGCGCGCACATTTATTCGCTTGAGCGTTATTCTGTCGAACGGCTGTCGCCAGAACAGCTTTCAAACCGATAACGTTGGAGCGAGTCCCCCATGAAAACATCCCGTCGGAGTTTCCTGATTACGAGCGTTGGCGTCGTGTCCGCGCTGGCGCTGTCGCGTGAAGCGCTGGCCGATGCGCCGATGCTGTCGGAAACCGATCCGACCGCGGTGGCGCTCGGCTACAAGGCCGATGCCACGAAGGTCGACAAGACGAAGTACCCGAAATACGCAGCGGGCCAGGATTGCGCGGCCTGCATGCTGTACCAGGGCAAGAAGGGCTCGGCTTCGGGCCCGTGCGGCGCGTTCCCCGGCAAGCAGGTGTCGGCGAAGGGCTGGTGCAGCGCCTTCTCGAAGATGGGTTGAGGTCCGTGCGGCATCGTGCGATGCCGCAATGTGGCGAAAACCGCAAAACGCCCGCCGTCGAAAGACGGCGGGCGTTTTTATTGCTTGAAAACGGTTTTCGTACAGGCGGCCTCGTTGCGTACACAAAGGGCAGGTCGATGCAGGCCCGAAGCGTTTTGCCAGGGACGAGGGGCGGTTCGACCGTCTCTTTGGCGTGTCTCGCATGACTTATGGAAGCTGCGTCAGGATTCGATCGTAAAGAGAAGGCGGGAGATTGATCGTCTTGAGGACATCGCCCTCCGGATAGGTCAATGAGTCCTTTGTCCAAGTCAGGCTGACGAGGACCCCCGACGTGTCCCGGTAGGTTCGCTCGGCAAGAAGCCGCATATTGTCTTTGCCATACAGCCTCAGAATGATCGTATCTCTGAAGTAGCAGTATTTCGCGACATAGCGACCGTCAGGCGAGTATTCGGTCACCCGATCCCGCGGGCTGCAGGCCGCACGCAATCGCGCGTCCTGCCAGTAACGCCATGCAATACCGAGCATGATCAGGGCAGCGAGGGTGACGACGATGCGTCGGATCGAGACGCAGAGCATTTGCCTGGCTCGCTGCGGTCGGCCGCCGTGACCCGACCAGATGAAGCGTAGCGCACGAATCATCGAGATCGATGCAATCACGATAACGATGCTCGCCAACAACAGGACGAGCGTTCCGATACTTGCGGATTCTCCGGCGGTACTCACGAAAAAACGATCTCGATGGGTTGGGGGAGGGTTACGCAGCGGTAGTCAGAGAAGATAATGAAGTCGCCGCCGCGCCGATGCCGTTGCTGCCACTCGCGAAACGACTTGTTTCTGACCGGATAGTAGATGTTGTCTCGAGATCGCTTGCCTTCGACGACCACGGGATAGTCCAGCCAGGGAAGGCTGGCAATTCCGGCTGCGCCCGCTGCGGGGACGAGGACGACACGCTTGTGGTTCCAATGCCCGAGATATTGCGACTGATTGTCGCTCTTGTCGGAAAACGTATAGTTGTCGCGCACGTAAAGGTAAATCGATGTGACTGTTGCGCGACGTGCCTCCCGGTTGAATTCGGCATACGCGACTGCCGCATAGATATTGAACGACCCCAGTGCTCCCGTCAGGTCATCCGGGATTCCACTGTTGGTCAGGCGCTTCAGGATGAACTCGTCGAGTTTTTGATCGAACGTACTTTCAACGCCTGCGAACTGGAACTGGAAGCGGTTGTGCAATTCCACGAGGTTGCCATTACAAAGCGACAACGCATCGATCGTCGCGTCCGGGGTTCGGACACGAGACAGGCACTTGCGAAGCGCTTCGACGGCTCTGGGGGTGGTCAACCGCTGCCTTTGTTGAAGTGCCAAATATTGCGCCTTTGCACGAGGGTAGTTGAGAATCCATTCGAGCTTGATGGACCTCATGTCGTACATGTCGGCTGGATAAGGCTGGCCGTCCTGATTGATGCATAGTGCCTCGTCCTTGTCGGTCGGTGAATAATTCAGCGCTCCGGCAAACCACCGTTCCATCAGCCGCGCGGATACCGGCATCGAGAGTTTCCGCATCGCGCCGGGGATCTCCTGGATATCCAGCGGTGCGATTGCTTGTTTCTTTTCGCGCTCTGCTGTCGGTGCGGGTTCGGAATGTTTCGGCGCGTCTGGCGTGTCAAGCCACTTTTTGAATCGCGCGAGCGCTTCTGCAACGGGCAGAAGATCGTCGAGCGATTTGTTCACGCGATCCTTGTGAGTCAGGCGCTTGACGGACCGCCGGGCGGGTTCGGGGGGCGCCGGCAAGGGCGGCGGTGCCTGGTCCATCGACAGCTTGGTTTCGCGAACGATTTCGCAGCCCTCGATGCCTTCGCATCGAGCCCATTTCCACAGCAGCCTATTTGCCATGTAGTAGGGAATCTTGTTGTTGCTCACGGCGGTGTCCGAGAAATGTTGCGACAGACCCACGTTCCGGCGCTCGGCCGGATGCCATGCGATCTGACGAGGCGGAACGGCATCGGGTGAAAGTTAATGGAAAGAAATAGGGCGGGAAATAAGACAAAGTCGAAAGTGCAACCGTCCCAACGCGAATGACGTGCAAGGCGAACGGGTGGCGTCGCTGGGCCCGTGTCCTCGGTGTAGCGCCTACACGGCATCGTGCGATGCCGCAATGTGGCGAAAACCGCAAAACGCCCGCCGTCGAAAGACGGCGGGCGTTTTTATTGCTTGAAAACGGTTCCGTCGCTTTCTACACTCGCTGCAAACCAGCGCGCCGCGGCACACTGCGCCGCGCCACCCGACACGGCGAATTCACGAGGATGAGGCACGCATGGCGACGATTGCGAATTCAACGAAAACGATCCGGCCCGAGCGTGCGCTGAACCGGCGCGCGGTCGTGGCCGCCGTGATCGGCAACGCGCTCGAGTGGTACGACTTCACGGTATTCGGCTTCATGACGGTCGTGATCGCCGAGCTGTTCTTCCCGACCTCCAGCGAATACTCGTCGCTGCTGCTGACCACCGCGACGTTCGGCGTCGCGTTCTTCATGCGCCCGATCGGCGGCATCGTATTCGGGCTGTACGCGGACCGTGCCGGCCGCAAGGCCGCGCTGTCGCTCGTGATCCTGCTGATGACGTTCGGCATCTTCCTGCTCGCGATCGCGCCGCCCTATGCGGCGATCGGCATCGGCGGCCCGCTCCTGATCGTGCTCGGCCGCCTGCTGCAGGGCTTTTCCGCAGGCGGCGAATTCGGCAGCGCGACGGCGCTGCTGATCGAGGCCGCGCCGTTCTCGAAACGCGGTTTCTACGGCAGCTGGCAGATGGCGAGCCAGGCGGCCGCGCTGCTGATCGGCGCGCTCGTCGGCGCGGCCGTCACGCGCGGGCTGTCGCACGACGCGCTGCACAGCTGGGGCTGGCGCGTGCCGTTCGTCCTCGGGCTCGTGATCGGCCCGATCGGCTTCTATATCCGCCGCCATCTCGCCGATTCCGAAGCATTCCTGCATGCGCAGCAGAGCGCGCGCCGCGCGACGCTCGGCGAAGTGTTCACGCGCCATCCGCGCGAGGTGCTGTGCGGGCTCGGCTCGGTGATCGCGCTGACGGTGACGATCTACGTGCTGATCAGCTATCTGCCGACCTTCGCGGTGAAGCAACTGAAGCTGCCGTACTCGGAATCGTTCTACGCGGTGATCGTCGGCAACCTGCTGCTGATGGTGCTGTCGCCGGTCGCGGGCGCGTGGTCGGACCGCATCGGCCGCAAGGGGCTGTCGCTGTGGTCGCTCGCGCTGACGCTCGTGCTGATGTATCCGCTGTTCGCGTGGCTCGACGCGGCGCCGAGCATCGGGCGGCTGATCGCGGTGCAGGCCGTGCTGTCGGTGACGCTCGCAGGCTATTACGGGCCGTTCGGCGCAATGATCGCCGAGTTGTTCCCGGCCAACGTGCGCTCGACCGGGCTGTCGATCGCATACAACGTCGCGGTGATGCTGTTCGGCGGCTTCGGGCAGTTCATCGTCACGTGGCTGATCAAGGTGACCGGTACGCCGCTGGCGCCGACCTACTATGTGATGGCCGGGCTCGCGCTGTCGATCGTCGCGGTCGCGTTCGTGCCCGCGCGCAGCGCCGATCTCGACGCGCCGGCATGACGGCATGACAGGAAGAAGACTGTCATCGAATCATTTCGCAAAACGCAATGATGTGCGGCCGGACACGGAAAACCGCGCGCCGAACCTTCGCATTCGCGCCCGAATTGTTTAGTTGTCGAACGAAACATGCGCGGGATGAACGGAACTGTCGCTCGCGCGCGTTTTCGCATTTTTTATCCGTGCAAGACATCGGCAAAAACCCGTGCGGGCGCGTCTAGAAGAGTTTTTTCTCCAGCTTGTTGCAAAATCGCTAGCTCAAGTAATATCCGCGTACGCCGGACCCTGGCGGGACCGGTTCCGATCTGGAGACCTGGAGGAAACATGGAATACAACCGTCTGTTGCACACCCTGCGTGTTACCGCCATTGCAGGCGTGGCAGCGGCATCGCTCGGCGTCGCGGGCTCTGCATTCGCACAGATCCCGAACAAAACGCTCGTCTACTGCTCAGAAGGCAGCCCGGCGGGTTTTGATTCCGCGCAATTTACGACCGGCGTCGATTTCACCGCCGCCACGTTCACCGTCTACAACCGCCTCGTCGAATTCGAGCGCGGCGGCACCAAGGTCGAGCCGGGCCTCGCCGAGAAGTGGGACGTGTCGTCCGACGGCAAGGTGTACACGTTCCACCTGCGCCATGGCGTGAAGTTCCACACGACCGACTTCTTCAAGCCGACGCGCGAATTCAACGCGGACGACGTGCTGTTCACGTTCGAGCGCATGCTCGACCCGAACCAGCCGTTCCGCAAGGCGTATCCGGTGTCGTTCCCGTACTTCACCGACATGGGCCTCGACAAGCTGATCACGAAGGTCGAGAAGGTCGATCCGTACACCGTGAAGTTCACGCTGTCCGAGCCGAACGCGCCGTTCATCCAGAACATGGCGATGGAATTCGCGTCGATCCTGTCGGCCGAATACGGCGACCAGCTGATGAAGGCCGGCAAGGCCGCCGACATCAACCAGAAGCCGGTCGGCACGGGCCCGTTCGTCTTCCGCAGCTACACGAAGGACGCGACGATCCGATTCGACGGCAATCCTGATTACTGGAAGAAGGGCGAAGTGAAGCTGTCGAAGCTGATCTTCTCGATCACGCCGGATCCGGGCGTGCGCGTGCAGAAGATCAAGCGCAACGAATGCCAGGTGATGAGCTATCCGCGCCCGGCCGACATCGCGACGCTGAAGGCCGATTCGAACGTCGACATGCCGTCGCAGGCGGGCTTCAACCTCGGCTATCTCGCGTACAACGTCGAGCACAAGCCGGTCGACAAGCTCGAAGTGCGTCAGGCGCTCGACATGGCGATCAACAAGAAGGCGATCCTCGAATCCGTCTACCAGGGTGCGGGCCAGGCGGCCGGCGCGCCGATGCCGCCGACCCAATGGTCGTACGACAAGAACCTGAAGATGGCCGCGTACGACACCGCGAAGGCGAAGGCGCTGCTCGCGAAGGCCGGTTATGCGAACGGTTTCGAGATCACGCTGTGGGCGATGCCCGTGCAGCGCGCGTACAACCCGAACGCCCGCCTGATGGCCGAGATGATCCAGGCCGACTGGGCGAAGATCGGCGTGAAGGCGAAGATCGTCACGTACGAGTGGGGCGAGTACATCAAGCGCGCGCACGGCGGCGAGCAGGACACGATGCTGATCGGCTGGACGGGCGACAACGGCGATCCGGACAACTGGCTCGGCACGCTGCTCGGCTGCGAGGCGATCAAGGGCAACAACTTCTCGCACTGGTGCTACAAGCCGTTCGACGAGCTGGTCCAGAAGGGCCGCACGACGACGGGCCAGGACGCGCGCACGAAGCTCTACACGCAGGCTCAGCAGATCTTCGCGCAACAGTTGCCGTTCTCGCCGATCGCGAACTCGACGGTCTACCAGCCGGTGCGCAAGAACGTGGTCGACATGCGCATCGAGCCGCTCGGCTATGCGCGCTTCGACGGCGTCGGCGTGAAGTAATACGACCGGCGTAAGCTGTCGTCCTTGAGAAGACCGGCTTGAAATCATCCGGCGGCGGGAGGCCAAAAGCCCCCCGTCGCCGGTCGCACATTTCCCACAAGAAAATACGAGAAGCATCATGCTCCGATTCGTGTTGCGCCGCGTGGGCATGGTGATCCCGACCTTCATCGGCATCACCATCCTCGCGTTCGCGCTGATTCACCTGATACCGGGCGACCCCATCGAAGTGATGATGGGCGAGCGCGGCGTCGATCCCGCCATGCACGCGGAGGCGATGAAACGCCTCGGGCTCGACCAGCCGCTGCCCTTGCAGTACGTCCACTACATCGGCCGTGCGCTGCACGGCGATCTCGGCACGTCGATCATCACCAACACCAGTGTCGCGGGCGAGTTCTTCGCGCGCTTCCCTGCGACCGTCGAGCTGTCGCTGTGTGCGCTCGTGTTCGCGCTCGCCATCGGCCTGCCGGCCGGCGTGATCGCCGCGCTGCGGCGCGGTTCGGTCATCGACCACGGCGTGATGGGCACCGCGCTCACCGGCTACTCGATGCCGATCTTCTGGTGGGGGCTGATCCTCATCATGGTGTTTTCGTCGTACCTCGGCTGGACGCCCGTGTCGGGGCGCATCGCCGTCGAATACGACTTTCCGCACCCGACGGGCTTCATGCTGATCGACGCGCTGCTCGCGCCGGACGAAGGCTCGTTCAAGTCGGCGGTCAGCCACCTGATCCTGCCCGCGATCGTGCTCGGCACGATCCCGCTCGCGGTGATCGCGCGGATGACGCGCTCGTCGATGCTCGAAGTGCTGCGCGAGGACTACATCCGCACCGCCCGCGCGAAGGGGCTGTCGCCCGCGCGCGTGGTCGTCGTGCATGCGCTGCGCAACGCGTTGATCCCGGTCGTCACCGTGATCGGCCTGCAGATCGGCACGCTGCTCGCGGGCGCCGTGCTGACCGAGACGCTCTTTTCGTGGCCCGGTGTCGGCAAGTGGCTGATCGATGCGATCGGCCGCCGCGACTATCCGGTCGTCCAGGGCGGCATCCTGCTGATCGCGACGCTCGTGATCGTCGTGAACCTGGTCGTCGACCTGCTGTACGGCGTGCTGAATCCGCGCATCCGCCACACGAGGTAATTCCATGAGCAATCTGCAAAACACCCTGCCGAGCGAAACCGCGCCGGCCGGCGGCCGTGCGCTCGCGCTGCGCGAGTTCTGGGCCAACTTCTCGCGCAACCGCGGCGCGGTCGGCGCCGGCATCGTCGTGCTGGTGCTGATCCTGGTCGCGCTGCTCGCCCCGCTGATCGCGCCGCACAGCCCGGTCGAGCAATACCGCGACTACGTGAAGATCCCGCCCGCGTGGCTCGCAGGCGGCAACTGGCACTTCATCCTCGGCACCGACGAAGCGGGCCGCGACATTCTTTCGCGCCTGATGTTCGGCGCGCGGATGTCGTTCTGGATCGGCTTCGTGTCGGTCGTGCTCGCGCTGATCCCCGGCATCGTGCTCGGCCTGGTCGCCGCGTTCTTCCAGAAGTGGGCGGACACGCCCGTGATGCGCATCATGGACGTGCTGCTCGCGCTGCCGTCGCTGCTGCTCGCGGTCGCGGTCGTCGCGATCATCGGCCCGGGCCTCACCAATACGATGTTCGCGATCGCGATCGTCGCGCTGCCGGCCTATGTGCGTCTCACGCGCGCGTCGGCGCTCGGCGAACTGCAGAAGGAGTACGTGACGGCGTCGCGCGTGGCCGGTGCCGGCACGGTGCGCCTGATGTTCTCGCAGGTGCTGCCGAACTGCACGGCGCCGCTGATCGTGCAGGCGACGCTCGGCTTCTCGTCGGCCATTCTGGACGCGGCCGCGCTCGGCTTCCTCGGCCTCGGCGTGCAGCCGCCGACCGCCGAGTGGGGCGCGATGCTCGCGTCCGCGCGCGACTACATCGACAACGCATGGTGGATCGTGACGATGCCCGGCGTGTCGATCCTGATTTCGGTGCTCGCGATCAACCTGCTCGGCGACGGGCTGCTCGACGCGCTCGATCCCAAACTGAAGCGGATGGCCTGACCATGAGCCAAGATCTACTGACTATCCGCAATCTCGCGGTGAACTTCAACGGCCTGCCCGCTGTCGACCGGATCAACCTGTCGGTCGCGCCGGGCGAGGTGGTGGGCGTCGTCGGCGAATCGGGCTCGGGCAAGAGCGTGACGATGATGGCGCTGATGGGCCTGATCGACGCGCCGGGCAAGGTGAC
>Ga0207695_10001335_pt1 | contig 41881 bp, 38 predicted proteins | sample KBSC54metaG_FD_184354 | JGI IMG/M metagenome (GOLD analysis project Ga0207695, IMG submission 184354) | Corn rhizosphere microbial communities from Kellogg Biological Station, Michigan, USA - KBS C5-4 metaG (SPAdes) (version 2) | ecosystem: Host-associated > Plants > Roots > Rhizosphere > Soil...
TGGAGCAGATCCAGCGGCCAGGAGCAACCCTTCCAGGCCAGCGCCTTCCACATCGATACGCCGACGGCGCTCGAAACTGCCTTGGCCGGCAGCAAGCCTTACTTGAGTAAGCCGGGAACCAAGCCCGCGATCAATTTTCTTCTGGAATTTACTCCGCGGTTTCCGGAACCGGTGTGGCGGGTTTTTTGGGGCGAAACGGCCGGATCGGCTGAGTACACGGCTCTGGTGGGCGCATCCACGGGGCAGATGGTCGGGAAGATCTAGAGGGTTTTCTTCGGACGCCGGACCTGGATCACAGGGATCAGCGAATTAGAAGGTTGTGATGTCGAAGAGCCTCCGCGAGTGCGCTGCGACATTTCCGTGTTTAGGCTGGAGACGAAGGCCTCAATCTGCCTCTGCATCTCAGACATCTTCTCGCGCATGTTCAGGATAATCTCGACGCCCGCCAGGTTCACACCCAAGTCGCGCGTCAGTTTGAGAATCACCTCAAGGCGCTCCAGATCCTCGGCCGTGTAGAGCCGCGTATTTCCATCACTGCGGGAAGGTTTGAGCAGGCCTTCGCGCTCATACAGGCGCAGCGTCTGCGGATGCAGCTGATACTGCTCGGCCACCGCCGAGATCATGAACACAGCCTTGCGAGCCTCTCGTTTCGAGCTCATACTGCACCTTCGCGCACGACGCAGCGGCGCACGATCATATTGGGTATTTCCGCTGTGCGTGCCCCGCGTTGTGCGCTCATACCTTGCTCCAAATCTCGGCCCGCGGATCGCCGGGATGGAGCCCAGCGTATTCGCGCAGGAGCTCCTTGGTGCGCTCGTCCTGCACTACCGGGGCCAGGACGCTTACTTCGACCAGTTGATCACCACGCGTTCCGGTGCGCGCGTTGAGCACGCCCTTCTCGCGGAGACGGAATTTCTGGCCGTTCTTGGTTCCCTGGGGGATCTTGAGCAGCGCCCGGCCATCAATGGTGGGAACTTCGATTTTCGTGCCCAAGCCGGCTTCGTCGATGCGGATCGGCACCGTAATTTCGATGTCGTCGCCGTCGCGCCGGAAGAATGGATGCGGTTCCACGCGCACCGTGATGTAGAGATCGCCGGCCGGCGCGCCGAAAGTTCCGGCGTTGCCCTTCCCCGCTACTCGCAAACGCGATCCCTGTTGGGCGCCGGGTGGAATCCGGACTTCGACGATCTCGTTCTTGGAAATCCGGCCGTCGCCATGGCAATCCGCACAGCGATTGCCCAGCCGTCCCGATCCTTCGCACTTCGGGCAGGTGAGACTGAAGCGCATCGCTCCGGCCACCTGCGTCACATTTCCGCTGCCGTTGCACTCCGGGCAAACCGCGTTGGCTCCAGTACGCGCTCCCGTACCGTTGCACGAGGGGCAAGCCTCTTGACGAGTGACGCTGAGGCGTACCTGAGTGCCGCGAATGGCCTGCCAGAAATCGATATCCAGGCCGTATTCAAGATCGGTCCCTTTTTGGGGAGTCTTCTTCGGGGCGCCTTCGTTGCGGCTGAACCACTGGTTGAAGATGTCCTGGAAGTTCCCCGTTCCTGCTCCAGGAGCCTGCGCACCGGCGTAGCCTCCAGCACCACCGCGTGTGAATACGTCGGAGAAGTCGAATCCACCGAAGCCCATGTTCGGGCCACTGCCGCCGCCGGGAGCGGCACCGGCCGGCGTTCCGTTTTCCGAATAGTAGCCGACCTGATCGTACATCTGCTTCTTCTTCGGATCGCTGAGGACGTCGTAGGCTTCTTGGACCTTTTTGAAACGGTCCTCGGCGGTTTTGTCACCGGGATTGAGATCGGGATGATGCTTGCGCGCGAGCTTACGATACGCCTTGCGGATATCGTCGGCCGCGGCGTCGCGCTTCACCCCGAGTGTTTCATAAAAGTCCATAGTTGCTTAAGTTAAGTCGGGTCTGGAGGCCCAACCTACCGCTTACTTCTTGTCGTCTACGTCCACGAATTCGGCGTCGACCACGTTGTCTTTGGGCTTCTCATCCGCGGGCTTGGCTCCGTCGGGTCCTGGCCCCTGGCCCCCGGCCCCTGGCCCCTGCGGACCAGAGCTAGCCGACTTGTACATCGCCTCCGCCAGCTTGTGGCTAGCCTGGGTCAGCGCGTCGACCGCCTTGTTGATCTCCTCCACACTGCCTTCGGCGATTTTCTTACGTGTGTTTTCGAGCGCTTCCTCCACCGTCTTCGCATCGGCGTCGCTGATCTTGTCGCGATGCTCCTTGAGCAGCTTCTCGACTTGATAGAGCGTCGAATCGGCTTTGTTGCGAGCATCGATTTCGTCTTTGCGTTTCTGATCTTCGGACGCATGCGATTCGGCGTCGCGGGCCATCTTGTCGATTTCCTCTTTGCTCAGGCCCGAGCCAGTTGTGATGGTGACCTTCTGCTCGTTATTGGTGGCCTTGTCCTTCGCGGTAACGTTGATGATGCCATTGGCGTCGATATCGAACGTCACTTCCACCTGCGGGATCCCGCGCGGAGCCGGCGGAATGCCTACCAGCTGGAACACGCCCAGCAGGCGGTTATCCTTAGCCATGGCGCGCTCGCCCTGGTAGCACTTGATCTCGACCGAGGTCTGGCTGTCCGCAGCGGTCGAGAACACTTCGCTCTTGCGCGTCGGAATCGTCGTATTCCGCTCAATGAGTTTAGTGAACACGCCGCCCAGCGTCTCGATGCCCAATGAGAGAGGCGTAACGTCGAGCAGCAGGACATCCTTGACTTCGCCGCCCAGCACGCCGCCCTGCACCGCTGCGCCCACCGCGACCACTTCGTCGGGGTTCACGCTGCGATTGGGCTCCTTGCCGAACAGGTTCTTTACAATCTCCAAAACCTTGGGGATACGGGTCGAGCCGCCCACCATCACGACTTCATCAATGTTGGAAGGCTGCATCCCGGCGTCCGCCAGAGCCTTTTTGCAGGGCTCCACGGTCCGCTCCAGGATGGCCGCCATCATCTGCTCCAGGCGTGCCCTGGTCAGCTTCACGGCCAAATGCTTGGGGCCGCTGGCGTCCGCGGTCAGGAACGGCAGATTGATCTCGGTTTCAAGGAGCGTCGAAAGCTCGATCTTGGCTTTTTCACCGGCTTCTTTCAGCCGCTGCAGAGCCATCTGGTCTTTGGACACATCAATGCCCTGGTCGCGCTTAAACTCCTGGATCAGCCAGTCAATGATCAGGTGGTCGATATTATCGCCGCCCAAGTGAGTGTCGCCGTTGGTCGATTTCACTTCGACCACGCCGTCACCGACTTCCAGAATCGAAATATCGAAGGTGCCGCCGCCGAAGTCGTAGACCGCGATGGTCTCGTTCTTCTTGCGGTCGAGCCCGTAGGCCAGCGCGGCCGCGGTCGGCTCATTAATGATACGCATCACCTCGAGGCCCGCGATCTTGCCGGCGTCCTTGGTGGCCTGGCGCTGCGCATCGTTGAAATACGCCGGAACGGTGATCACCGCCTGGGTGACCTTCTCGCCCAGATAGGCCTCGGCCGCTTCCTTGAGCTTGGCGAGAATCATGGCGGAGATCTCGGGAGGAGACTGCTTCTTGCCGCCAGCCTCGATCCGGACATCGCCGTTTTCGCCGCGGACCACCTTGTACGGCACCAGCTTCATTTCTTCCGAGACTTCGTCGAAGCGCCGTCCCATGAAGCGTTTGATGGAGTAAATAGTATTTTCCGGATTGGTAACCGATTGGCGCTTCGCAACTTGCCCCACCAGACGCTCCCCGCTCTTGGCAAACCCAACGACCGAGGGCGTGGTCCGGCCCCCTTCCTGGTTCGGTATCACGACCGGTGTGCCAGCCTCCATGACCGCCACGACGGAGTTGGTTGTGCCCAGGTCAATTCCAATGATCTTGCTCATTTGTGTCGCACTTCCTCTCAAGAAGTCTGTAGACTATCGTTTAGCCTTGACTCATTATGCAATCTTAGTGCGTTATTGTCAAGTTATAGCTTAAAGAACTCCTAACCACTTTACGGGCCAATGAGTTGCAAGGGCGTTAACCAAGCGTTCATCGGCGGTGATAAAGGTAGACCGCCGCTGAATCGCTAGTGCCACGTATAGGGCATCATAAACTGTGCGGCCAGTCGAAACCGCGATCGCGAGGGCGTCCTCCGCCAAGCCACGTCCGCCCAGCGTGGGGAGGCTATAATCCAGCATATCGATGAGCGCCTGGGTCGCCGCCTTCTCCGGTATGCGGCGTGTTCGGACGGCCTTCCAAAGCACATTGCCGAACTCGACCCAGAAGAGATCTGGCACCATGAATTCGATTTCCCCGTTCGCGTACTGGGGTAACAGCGCGAGGGCGCCTTCCAAAGCACATTGCCGAACTCGACCCAGAAGAGATCTGGCACCATGAATTCGATTTCCCCGTTCGCGTACTGGCGTAACAGCGCGAGGGCTTCGTCCGCCAGGGGCTCTCCGGCGCGTGGCAGGAACCACTTAGCGGCCACACTCGCGTCTAGCACCAGAGGATTCAACGGGCGCGATCCTCACGCAGCATTTCTTCCGTGGATGGAAAAGGTCCAGCGGATGGGGCTCGCCGGGCACTCATCCGAAGGGCTTTGTGGAGCAGTTCTCGCCGGCGCTGCAACTCCTGTGGAGTGGCGACGTGCGCCTCCAGCAACGAGATCACCTCCTGGGCGATCGACTTGCGCTGTAGCTTGGCCTGCTTGCGAAGAGCGGCATAGAGGTCGTCGGGGATATTCTCAACGTATAGGGTTGCCATAGTTCTCTCCTAGGGATATCCTAGCACGACCAATTTCGTGAACCCGGTTCATCGGCCGACCGTATAATGAAGCGGAAGCCGATGCGTAACCTTTTCGCAATACCGGTGTTGATCTGCGGAGCCCTTTTCGCGGCGGCGCCGGTACGCTTTGAGCTGCGCGACACGAACGGATCCCCGCATACGGCCGAGGAATGGCGGACCAAGAAAGCCGTGGTGCTGTTTTTCACCATGACGGACTGTCCGTTGGCCAATGGATACGTGCCCGAAGTGAACCGCATCCGGGCCGCCTACGATCCTCAAGGCGTTGCGTTCTATGCGGTCCAGGTGGATAACACAGTTTCGGACGCCGACGTCAAAAAGTACGCGCAGGATTTCGGCTACACGTTTCCGATGCTGAACGACCCTCGCCTGACTCTGGCGCGTCTGACTGGCGCGAAGGTGACTCCCGAGGTCGCCGTGTTGTCGCCCAGTGGCGAGGTCCTGTATCTGGGGCGGATCGATAACAAAGTGGAGGATCTCACCCATCCCCGGTACGCGGCGACCGAGCCGGAACTTCGCAAAGCCCTCGACGCCGTCTTGGCCGGGAAAGCTCCCAAAGAGGCACGGGCGCGGGCTGTAGGGTGTTCGATCAATCTGGAGAGTCAATGAAGTTAAGATTTCTGGCCGGAATGTTTTCGCTGGCCAGCGCAGCATTCGCCGCCCCGACCTTCAATAAGGACATCGCGCCGATCCTTTACGAGAACTGCGCGACCTGCCACCGGGCGGGCGAAGTTGCCCCCTTTCCGTTGCTCACGTATCCGGACGCAGCCAAGCGCGCGAGCCTGATCGCCATGGTCACTCAGAAACGCTACATGCCGCCGTGGAAGCCCGAGCCGGGCTACGGGAATTTCGACCACGTGCGCCGGCTGACGGACCAACAGATCGCTCTGATACAAGGGTGGGCAGCGGCAGGAGCTCCGGAAGGCGATGCGGCCGACAAGCCGGCGGTCCCGACCTTTGCTTCCGGCTGGCTGGCGGGCGAGCCCGACCAGGTGCTGAAGATATCCGCTCCGTACGCGCTGCCGGCGGATGGTCCCGACCAGTTCCGCTGCTTCGTGCTGCCGATGAACCTGACCAAAGAATCGTACGTCAGCGGCGCCGAGTTTCGTCCCGGCAATCCCAAGGTGGTGCATCATGCGCTGATCTTCCTGGATTCGACCGGGGCGGCTCGCAGGCTGGCGGCTGGTTCAGGAAGTTCAGGTTATCCGTGCTTCGGCGGTCCGGGGTTCGCCGGCGCGGGATTGCTGGTGGGCTGGGCGCCTGGATACACTCCCCTGCCCGCCGAACCGGCACTCTCGCAGCCAGTGCAGCCCGGCGCGGCGGTGGTGATCCAGATTCACTATCATCCATCTGGAAAGCCCGAAGTGGATCAGTCTTCGATAGGGCTGAAGTTCTCCGGCCCTCCTACCAAAGGCCGGGCGCTGCTGCTGGTGATGAATCGCTATCTGGATATTCCCGCGGGCGAATCGCATTACGTGGTGAAGGGTTCGGTCACGGTGCCGCAGGATGCCGAGCTGTGGGGCATCACGCCGCATGCGCACTATCTGGCGACCGACATGAAGATTAACGCTCGCCTGCCGGACAACTCGGTAATCCCGCTGATTTGGATTAAGGACTGGGATTTCAACTGGCAGGGCCAGTATCGCTACAAGGAACCGATTAAGCTGCCGAAGGGGACCAGAATCGAGCTGGAGTACGTCTACGATAACTCGGCTGGCAATCCCCACAATCCATCCAGCCCGCCGGTGCGGGTAAGGTTCGGGGAGCAGACGAAGGACGAAATGGCTCTGGCGTTTCTCGGATTGGTGCTGCCTTCGCCCGACGACGTGCAGCCGTTCCAGCGCGCGGTTGTCTTGCAATACGTCGAGGATTTCGTGCGGCTGACGGAAAACGTGAACGACCTTCCCGAGGAGATCCCTCCGGCGATGGCGATGCGGCTTCGGATGGGGCTTGCGTTGTTCGATCGCAATCACGACGGCAAACTCGACGCCGAGGAACGCGAGAACTTGCTGCGAGTCATCCAGACCATGATGCCGCAATAGGGGCGGATCACCAAAGGTTGTAATAGCCCTCGCGTTCGGTGAGATCCAGAGGCAGTCCGAACAACTGCGACAGCCGCGGTGCGATCAGAATCTCACGTTTCGGCCCGTCGGCGACGATTTTTCCGTGATCGATCAGCACCACGCGGTCGATCTCCGGAATCAGGTCGGAAAGATGGTGCGTCACCATCACCAGTCCGATGCCGGCCTGCGCAAGTTTCCGAAAGATCAGGCGCAGCTCGTGCTGGGCGAAAAGGTCAAGAGCCGTGGAAGGCTCGTCCAGGATCAGCGCGTGCGGATCATGGACCAGGGCGCGGGCAAGCAGAACTCGGCGAGCTTCCCCGGAGGACATCTCGTCCGTAAAACGGTCCGCGAGGTGTGAGACTTCGAGCATCGCCAGCGCTTCTTCAGCCTTCTTGTGCATCGCCGGCGTGACCTGCTGATGCGGCCAGATGCCGATACTCGAGAAGAAACCGGACAGGGCGATGTCCCGGCCTGTGACGTCGCGGGTGCAACTGGTCATCAGGTCGCTTGAGGCGATGCCCATGAGCTGGCGCAGTTCGAAGACGTTCCACCGGTCGCGGCCCATGATGCGCACCGACGATCCGTCGCGAACCAGCGGATAGCATTCGCGAGTGATGGTCTTGATCAGCGTGGATTTGCCGCAGCCATTCGGTCCCAGGATCGCAACGTGCTCGCCGAGTCCGATCCGCAGTGAAACCTCTTTCAACGCGATCGTCTCGCCGCGCATGACGGAGACGTTTTCGAATTCGATTAGCGGGGGAGTCAAGTTTCCATGGTAACCGGATAGAGTATGAACATGCCCTCGGAAATCTGGCTGGTGCGGCACGGAGAGACGGAATGGAGCCGGTCGGGACAACACACCTCGCGTACGGATCTGGCGCTGACTCCAGCAGGAGTGCGGCAAGCCGAGAGCCTCAAGGGGATGCTGGCCGGGCACTCGTTCGCGCTGGTGCTTTCCAGCCCGATGAAGCGCGCCGTCGATACCTGCCACCTGGTCGGATTGAAGCCGGAACTAAGTGAAGACCTGCGCGAATGGGATTACGGCGACTACGAGGGCTTGACCACAACCGAGATCCAGAAACGTGTTCCAGGTTGGACCATCTTCACGGGCCCGGTGCCGAACGGCGAAACGCTGGCGCAGGTGGCAGCTCGCGCGGACCGGGTCCTATTACGCGCAACGGCAGCAGGAGGAGACGTCGCCCTGTTCGGACACGGCCATCTGTCGCGAATACTGGGCGCGCGCTGGATCGGCCTGGAACCGTCGGACGGACGACTGCTGGCCCTTTCCACGGCATCGCTTAGCGTGCTGGGATATGAGCGCGAGACCCGCGTGATCCGCCTATGGAATCAGACCTCGGCGTAAACTTACTTGGTCTGGAATGGCGCGCCCTTGACGATCCCCGCTATCAACGCGGACCACCGGTAGTTCTCAGGCCCTGCTTCGCGCAGCACGGCACGAACCACGGGCATGTCCTCGGGCGGCGTCGATTGGGAAATCCCGGGACGACCTTTGACGGCGTATGCCAGGAGCCGTTCAGTTATCGTAGTGCGAAAAGCGTCGCTGCGTTCGAGCAACGCCTTGCGGAGCTGGATCGCTCCGTTGAACGGAGTGCCATCGACCATGGCTCCCGAAGCATCGATGGGGTCGGCACCGTCCGCCGTTCGCCACCGTCCGAGCGGGTCGAAATTCTCGAGAGCATAGCCCAGCGGAAAGAAATTCCGATGGCAATTCGTGCACGGAGACGCGGGAAGAGCCCTTGTCTGCTTGCTCAGGGGCATGCCTTTTTGCCGGGAAAAGTTATTGTTAAAGGGAGGCGGTGGATTCACTCCCAGGAAATGCTTCCGTATCCATTTTCCGCGAGTGGCCGGGGAGGCCGCCGGCTCGCCCATGACGGCGCTTGTCTCGGTGTGGGAAGTCATAGTGAGGATGCTTCCTTGACCCAGTAAGCCCGCCCGCTCCGGCACGGGAATCGTGATTCTTCGAAATTCGGTCCCGGACACGTTCGGGATGCCGTAGTGACGGGCGAGCCGATCGTTCACGTAGGTATAGTTTGCCGTCCACAGCTCAAGAGGATCGCGATCCTCGCGCAACTGGCTTTCGAGGAACAGTTCGGTCTCCCGTTGCAAAGCTTCTCGTAGAGGCTCGTCGAAGTCCGGAAAGGCCTGTGGATCCACCTTCACAGCGGACAAGCGGTCCAGTTCCAGCCAGGGACCGAAGAAGCCAGTGACCAAGGCTTTCGACCTGGCGTCGGAAAGCATTCGGCGGACTTGCTGCTCAAGCACAGATGGGTCCTTCAATCCGCCCCGTCGGGCTTCGTCGAGGAGCTGCTGATCCGGTGGGCTATTCCACAGCAGCGCTGCCAGACGAGAGGCGATTTCGGTATCGGTAAGCTGCCCCCTTTGCTGGTAACCTCGATCGAGCGCCGCCGCGAGCGAAGAAATAGCGGATTCATACGCAGCTTGATTCGGCCGGGGAGCGCCCACCGGAGGCATGGTGCGCGCACGAAGCTGCCTCAACACCTTTTCCCAAGAATCCGCATCCGCCGACAGGCGGTCTGGAGTGAGTCTGTCGAATGCGACACCCCCTTCGGCGCCGTTCTGGCTGTGGCAGGCTACGCAATATGTCTGGACCATCGGCGCGAGGTTGGGTAAAGTCGCAGGAGTCTGCGCGAACGCTCCAGTCACCCACGCTATGGATACCGCAAGTCTGCGTTTCATACGGGAAAGACGCGGGAAGATGAACTTAGTTCCCGGATTCGTCGCCTAATAATTGTCGATTCATAATAGATGTATGCACTCCCGGCCCTGGCTGTGGCCGAATCTGTTGAGCCTCGACGCACCCCTGGTGGCACTGCTGTGGCAAGTCCTGTTTGTGCGCTGTTTTCATGGCAGCCTGGGATTGCTGCCGGCCGCGCTGCTGGCAGTCGCCGTCTGGATCATTTATGTGGCGGATCGGACGCTGGACGCTTGGCGGGAGACGCCCGGGACACCTCGCCACGAATTCTATCGAAGGTACTGGCGTACGGTGTTACCAGTATGGATCGCAGCACTCGCCGCGGGCGGATGGCTGGCGTGGAGCCGGCTGCCTGGTCCCCTGTTTGTCGAAGGCGCCGCCGTCGCCTCGGGAACGGCGTTGTATTTGGCGGCGGTTCACCTGGCGCCCGGACTATTGCGTCGCTCGGGCTCCAAGGAATCCGCGGTCGCGGTACTGTTCGGATTGGGAGCCTCGCTGGCAGCCTGGCCCGGCGTGCGCACAGCCAGCGACGTTCTGGCGATTCTGTTGTTCTCCTGCCTGTGCTGGATGAACTGCGCGGCCATTGCCGACTGGGAACACGGGCGTGAACTGCGGGCGTCGGTAATCGCGGCGGCGGCCTTGGTGGCGTTGATCGCGGCCGGCGTGCTCCAAGATCACAGGCCGATCCTGGGTGCCGCGGAAGCGGCGGGCGCGCTGGGCCTGGTCCTGGTCGACCGGCTGCGCGGACGTTATTCGGCGTCGGCCTTGCGTGTCCTGGCGGACGTGGTTTTATTGACGCCCATCGTGTTCCTGCCGGCCGCGGGGTTGTTCGGATGAACTGCGATCTGATCGCTCCGCACTATTGGTGGATCGAAAGACTGGGAATGGGGCGCACGCTGGAGCGTCGAAGGCGCTGGTTTCTGGCGGAGCTCGCAAATGCGCGGCAGGCGCTGGTGCTGGGCGATGGAGACGGCCGGTTCCTGCGGGAATTGCTGCTGCGGAATGCCCATGTGAGCGCGGATTATGTCGATTCGAGCGCCCGCATGCTCGAACTGGCCCGGCGGAAGGCGGGCGTCGAACGGGTGGACTACCGGCAGACCGACGCGCTGAGCGCGAAGTTCCCGTCAAACGCGTACGATCTGATCGCGACGCATTTCTTCTTCGATTGCTTTGACGCCGGCAAACTGGAGCTCCTGATCGGACGAATTGCGGAAGCCGCGAAGCCCGGGGCCCAATGGGTGGTGTCGGAATTCCGCACTCCAAACGCCCTCGCGCGGCTGCTGGTGAGCGCGTTATACGTGTTCTTCCGGCTCACCACGGGACTCAAGACGCGCAAACTGGCGGATCATCGGCCGATCTTGCGAGCCCATGGATTCCGGCTCATGAAGGAATGTCATTCACGCGGCGCGTTAGTTGTTTCGGAGCTGTGGGAGCGATAATAGAGGCTTGGATCTCGAAAAAACACTTCTGCGCAAGGTCGGCGAGGCCGTCACGCGTTTCAAGATGATCCGCGACGGCGATCGCGTGGCCGTGGCGCTATCCGGCGGCAAGGACTCACTCACCATGCTGGAGGCGCTGATCCTGCTTCGCGATCGTGCCCCGATACAGTTCGAAGTTTGCGCGTTTACCGTCGAACAGGGCAAATTTCTGCGCCCGATCGAGCCAATGGGGGAGTATCTCAAGTCGCGCGGAATCGACTGGACGCTCCATCGCGACAATCCGTCGATTCGCTTGATTGATGAGCAGCCGGAGCATGGATGCGATGTGTGCAGCCGCTTCCGCCGGCGGGCAGTGTATCAGATCGGACGCGAGTTGGGAGCCAACGTAATCGCCTTCGGCCACACCGCTGACGATCTTTGCGAGTCCTTCCTGCGGAACGCCCTGTTCACGGGCCGCATCAGCGCTCTGCCGCCTGTGACCTGGTCGAGTAAGCGGGATTTCAGGCTCATCCGGCCGCTGGTGTTCGTCACCGAGGACATCACCAGTCGGTACTCCGAGTCGCTGGGCGCGCCTGTGATCCCGTGCGGATGCTCCCAAAAAACCGGGACAGTTCGGCGATCCTTACGCGATATTTTGGGCGAGCTGGAAAAAGAGCATCCGCGTCTGAAGGAATCGCTGCTGTCGGCCATGGGCAACATTCAGACGGACCGCCTTCTCGACACGCGGTATCTGCCTGACGATGGCCCGGTGGAAACGCCTGAAGAAACGAATCCACTGGTATCGGTTTCGTCAGATTGATCCCGCCGTACGCTAAAATCGTCTCTTGCCTTCACCAATCGTGACCGTAGCCGTGCCGACTCTGGCCGGCGGCGAGGCGCTGGAGGCGTGCCTGCGGGCGCTGGAATCGCAAACCGTGAACGAGTTCGAAGTGGTAGTGATCGACAATAGCGGAACCGGGCGCGTGCAGGCGTCTAATCCCCCGTTTTCCCCACGAGTGCGGGTGATCGCAAATCAGCGCAATGTGGGCTTCGGCGCCGCGGTAAACCAGGCTCTTCATGCATCCACCGCTCCTTACCTGGCGACGCTCAATGACGATGCCGTGGCCGATCCGCGCTGGCTGGAAGCACTGCTGGCGGATGCGGACGCACATCCAACGATCGGCATGTTCGCTTCTGAAGTACGGCTGGCCGGGACCGAAACGCTCGATTCGGCGGGTATGCTGATAGCCGCCGATGGATCCAGCAAACAGCGCGGCCACAGCGCACTTCCGGATCTTTTTTTGGAAGCGCCGCAGGCGCTGTTTCCAAGTGGGTCGGCGGCGTTGTATCGCCGGACAATGCTCGACGAGATTGGGCTATTCGACGAAAGCTTCTTCTTGTATTGCGAAGATACCGACCTGGGCTTGCGGGCGCAGTGGGCCGGCTGGGGTTGCCGCTATGTGTCCGGCGCCGTGGTGGGCCATCTTTACTCGCACTCGGCCGGGCGCGCGTCGCCGCTTAAGGCTTACTACGTAGAACGGAACCGGCTGTATACGATCGTCAAAAACTTTCCGGCCCGCATGCTGTGGGCAGCGCCTTTCGCGTCGATGGCGCGTTACTTCTGGCATGTAGCAGCCATATTTTCCGGACGCGGCAAAGCAGCGGAATATCGGGATGAAGGCCACCCGATGGCGATGCTGCCGTGGCTGGTGATCCGGGCCAATCTCGCGGCACTGTTTCGCTTGCCCAGGCTGCTTGCGGCTCGACGCCGCATTTCAGCCACGCGGCGAATCACGATAAGCGAGTTCCAGGCGTTGCTTAAGCGCCACTCCATCACGGTCCGGCAGGTGGCCGCCCTGTGACCCTTGCTGTAAATCAGGCCGGGAACCAGAGTGCCAAGCGGTTGTTGGTCCTGATTCCGGCATTCAACGAGGAAGGCGCGGTTGCCGGAGTGGTTGCGGAGGTGCGCTCCGCCGTGCCCGGCGCCCCTGTTCTGGTGGTGGACGATTGCTCCGGAGATGCCACCCGCAGCCAGGCGCGCGGCGCAGGCGCGATGGTGCTGGCCCTGCCGCATCATCTAGGCCTGGGCGGATGCGTACAAGCCGGATATCGCCTCGCTTACGAACTGGGTTACGACTATGTCATCCGCGTGGATGGCGATGGGCAGCATGATCCTCGCGATATTTCTACCGTCCTCGCAGCGCTGGAGAAAGGCGACTGCGAGATGGTGATCGGATCCCGTTTCATGGACGACAATGGAGCGCATACCAGTTTTGTGCGTGCGGCCGGCATCATGTTCTTCCGCGCGGTGCTGCGCCCCATCCTGGGACGTCCAGTGCGCGACCCGACATCCGGATACGTAGGCGTCAATCGCACCGCCCTGGAGCTTTTTTCCGCGACATTCCCTCTGGAATATCCGGAGATCGAAGCTCTGGTGGTGCTGCAGCGCAAGCGATTCCGATTCGTCGAGGTGCCCTGCCGGTTCCGGCCGCGGCGCTCGGGCCGCAGCACCATCACCGCGGTGAAATCGCTGTACTACATCATCCACGTGCTGCTGGGCGTGTTCGTGAACGTTCTGAAATTCGAAGGACGGAGAAAGTGAACGGGAGAAACTATGGACCGGCTCTTTGACGTAGTCGCCATCTTCAGCCTGGTGCTAATTGTGTGGGTGCTCAGTTCGGTTCGACGGGCTCACATTCGTGTCGAGTATTCCGTAAGCTGGCTGCTGGCCGGCGCCGTGCTGCTGATCCTGGCGCGCTGGAGGACGCTGGACGACTGGATGGCTGCGGCGCTCGGGATTTCAGACAGCTTCATTGCCTTGGCTATGATCGCGGGAGCGGCGTTCCTGGTGGTGCTGTACCGGCTATCGCTCCGGATTTCGGGGCTCAAGGATTCCAGCATCACCCTGGCTCAGCAGGTGGCCATCCTCGAATTTCGGCTGGATGCTTTGAGTGAAAAGAAGAAGCTTTGAATGAAGAAGTCTAAACGCCAGCAGCGCGCTGATAAAACAGACGTTGCCGAAACGCCTAAACCCAAGCGAGTGTGGTGGCCATGGGCTGCCGCTCTGGCGGGGCTTGTGATTGTGCTTGAAATATATGGGCCGGCGCTGAGCGGCGTCTTTGTTTTGGACGACCGCTATCTGCCCTTCATGGATCCCAACGCGGCGCAGTATTCGCTACGAACCTGGATCGGGCTCACGCGGCCGCTTCTGAATTTTAGCTACTGGCTGAATTTCCAAGCGAGCGGAATCGAGCCGGAAGCTTACCACCTGACCAATGTCCTGCTGCATTTCCTCGGATCTGTAGTGATTGCTCTGGTGGCCGCGCGGCTGCTGGAACTCGCTGGGACGACTGGCCGTGCGCGAACCATCCTCAGCGCCATAGCGGGCGGACTTTTTCTGCTGCATCCGCTGCAGACCGAATCGGTAGCCTATGTCGCGAGCCGCTCGGAAGTCTTGAGTGTGCTGCTCTACTTCTCGGCGTTCGCGATTTTTCTGTACCGGCGCACGGAGTCGATCACGATCTTGCGATCGATCGCGGTGGTGGTGCTGTTCGCGGCCGCCATCAGCACCAAGGAACATACGCTAACGCTGGGGGCGCTTCTACTGCTTGCTGACTACTACTGGAGGCTGGGGGGGCTCCGCAAGAACGGCCTGCTCTACGGAATGCTGGCAGCGGCCGGAGCCGCGGGTGCGTTCGTAATCTGGCGCGAGTTGAAAGGCGCGCCGACGGTGGGATTCGACGTACCGGGTCTTACTCCCGCGACTTACTTCTTCACGCAGTGCCGCGTGATCTGGACTTACGTGCGAATGTTCTTCCTGCCCTTCGGACAGAACGTGGATCCGGATGTGGCGATATCGCATAGCCTGCTGGACCACGGAGCGATCGTGGGGCTAGCCGCCCTGGTGGCCTTGCTCGCCGCCGCTTGGATTTACCGCAAACGCTGGCCTCTGGCAGCGTTCGGAATATTCACGTTTCTCTTGCTGCTCGCGCCGACTTCATCGTTCGTCCCCATTCTGGACGTGTCCGCGGAGCGGCGAATGTATCTCCCTTTCCTCGGCCTGGTTCTGGTGTGCCTGGAATTCCTTCGGCGGCTGAAAATAGCGCAGGCAGCCTGGATGGGCGCCGCCATCCTGGCGGTGTGCTGTGTGCTGACCTATCAGCGCAATGCGGTGTGGGCCAACCCCGTCGCGTTGTGGCAGGACGCCGCCGACAAATCTCCGCAAAAATGGCGGCCGCATTTCCAGCTCGCCTCCGCGTTATACGAATCCGGGAGCTGCGCGGAGGCCGCCCGGAATTTTGAGGCGGCTTCGCGTCTGGAACAGCCTGCCTTCGATTTGTTGCTGGACTGGGGCCTGGCTTTGGATTGCTCGGGCGACTGGCAGAATGCTCTCGTGAGATTGCAGCAGTCAGCCGCTTTGCAGCACAGTGCGCACGTCGAGTCGCAAATCGGCATGGTGTATGCGAAGCACAACAAATTTCAGGAAGCGCTGGCGGCCCTCGACCAGGCCCAGGCCCTCGACCCGAACTTTGAAATGAGCTACGTGTATCGCGGCAATATTTTCGAGGCGACCGGAGACAAGGCCGCCGCGGCCGCGCAATATCAGCATGCCCTGGCCCTGAACCCGTTGAATTCAGCCGCCCGAGACGCCCTGACTCGGGTGAGCCGGTAGCGGCATGGCGCTCAGCGGGGTCCGCATTGGAATCAATGCCCTTTACCTGATTCCAGGCGGCGTCGGCGGCACCGAGATCTACTTGCGCGAGCTTCTCGCGGCCCTTGCGGAGCTCGACCAGGTCAACGAGTATCTGATCTTTACGAATCTCGAGACGCAATCCGATTTGGTTCCGAAGCAGGCGAATTTTCACTGGAAGCCGCAGGCCGTGCACGCGCGCTTTCGGCCCGGGCGGATCCTGTGGGAGCAAGTCGTGCTGCCGTTCGAAGCGGCCCGCTATCGACTGGACGTGCTGTTTAATCCAGGATTCACCGCGCCGGTATTCGCGCCCTGCCGTCAGGTGACCGTGTTCCACGACCTCCAGCACAAACGCCACCCGGAATATTTCCGCTGGTTCGATCTGCCGTTCTGGCGATTGCTGTTGTGGGGGGCGGCGCACCGGTCGGACCGCCTGATCGCGGTTTCGGAAGCCACGCGAGCCGATCTGCTGCGCTTCTACCGCCTCCCCGAGGAGCGCATTTTGGTGATCGCTCACGGAGTCGAGCCGGCATTTTTCCGCCTCGACAGATCGTATACGGAATCGTACGTATTGTGTGTTTCGACGCTGCATCCGCACAAGAATTTGCCACGACTGATCCGGGCTTACGGCCGGAAGAAGCGCACTTTCCGATTGATTCTGGCGGGCCTCCGCGGCTTTCACGCGGAAGCAATCGAGAATTTGATCGAAGAAATGGGCTTGCGGGATTCAGTCGAAATCACCGGGTGGGTGCCTCGTGACCAGCTCCTCTCGCTCTATGAGCGCGCGCAGGCGTTCGTATATCCGTCCATGTTCGAGGGATTTGGAATGCCGGTACTGGAAGCCCTTGCCGCGGGAATTCCGGTGGCTTGCTCGGATATCCCGCCCCTGCACGAAGTGGCCGGCGATGCCGCTTTATTCTTCGATCCTATGGATGAAGATGCGATCGCGGCCAGCATCGAGAGGGTGATGAGCGATCGGTATCTGCAGGAGCAGCTAGCCCAAGTCGGCCGCGAACGGGCGCTGCCGTTTACTTGGGAACGCTGCGCGAAACAAACGCGTCAGGCGCTCTCGGGCGAGGCTTAAGGCTTGTACGAAGGATTCAACGTGCCCTTCGCCTTCGCGATTTCGAGCAGCGTGGGATAGAACTGCACGAAGGTATGCTCCACCGCGGCATTCTTGCTATGGCATGCGTTGCAGCCGCCCGAAGCGCCGATTACCTTGGCCGAAGTCGCGTTTCCATTAAATCCAAAATATCCCCATCCATCCGGAAAGCGCGGAGTGTCCTTAACCGAAAACTCCACCGCGATAAAGTCGGTCTGATACTGGCCACCCTTGTTGATGGAGCCTTCCGTGGCGGGTTTTCGAAGCTCGAGGGCAAAGATGGACTTTTCCGGCCATTTGCCAGTTTCGACGAATTTCCGATAGGCGGACGGCTCGACGAACACGTTGGTGAATGGATCCTTACCGGCGCCGTAGCTCATGCCGAGGCCTGAACTCAGGAAGATCCATTCGCGATAATTCTTGGGGCGCACCAGTTCGCCATCCTTATTGAACTCAGGATCGGCCCCCAGCGCGAAAACCGCCAGCAAAACGAAAGTAATCGTCTTCATCGGAGTAGGTCCTCCAGTTGGACGCGCGCATCCGTTTTTTCATCCCGGTATTTTACGATCACCGGAGTATATAACGACACGCCCCATTCTTTACCCTTGCCGCTAGTAATCGCTCGCGAGCCGGCGACCACGACCGCACCCTCCGGAATCACGAGAGGCTCGTCGGCGTTGCCCGAACCAGCGCCGGCCGAATGAACCACGCCGCGAGCCACGTCATAGACCGGTGTCGAACGCGTAAGAATCACGCCGCTTCCGAGCACCGCGCGGCGTTTGACCACGGTGCCTTCATACACTCCGCAGTTCCCGCCCACCAAGACCTCGTCTTCGATGATCACCGGCAACGCGCCCACGGGTTCGAGAACACCACCGATCTGCGCGGCGGCGGAAATATGGCAGTTCTTGCCGACTTGGGCGCAGCTTCCGACCAGCGCGTGCGAATCGACCATGGTTCCGTCGCCCACCCAGGCGCCGGCATTGATGTACATGGGAGGCATGCACGTAACGCTCCTGCCGATGAAGCAGCCGTCGCGAATGCTGGAGCCGCCCGGCACGATGCGGACGCCGCTCGAAGCCGTGAACCGCTTCACCGGCCAGGTGGCTTTATCGAAAAACGGCTGGCGAGTCGCGTCCACCGACATATCGACGATCCCGCCTATGCGGAATCCCAGGAGGATCCCCTTCTTAACCCACGGGTTGACGCGCCAGCCGGTTTTCGATGTCGAATCCGGCTCGGCCGCGCGCACCTGGCCCGCGTTGAGCGCCTCCTTGAGACGCGCGAACAGCATGAAATGATCCTCGTGATAAGCGCCCGGCGGATGGTCGAACAGCTGCTCGATCTCAGTCTGCATGCGAGCTCCGGGCCGCGGCAAGCAAGCCAGTGGACTCGAGCACGGCCTCGATTCTCGCCCGATTAGCCTCGGACGGCGGCACCATCGGCAGCCGGAACACCGGCTCCAACAATCCCATCATGGCCATCGCGGCTTTAACTGGTCCGGGATTCACTTCGCAGAAATTAACGTCCATCAGTGAAAACCATTGCCGCTGGATGGCGCGTGCACCGCCGAAGTCGCCGGCCAGAGCAAGCTTCGTGAGCTTGCTGAATTCCGCAGGGATTTCATTTGCCACAACCGATATCACTCCGCGGCCGCCCAGCGCGATCAGCGGGATCACGGTCGCGTCATCGCCGCTCAGAACCGTGAACTGCTCGGGAAGCAGGTGCAGCACAGAGGCCATCTGCCCGATGTTTCCCGAGGCTTCCTTGACGCCGACGATGTTATCGATTTCCGCAAGACGCCTGAGAGTAGCAGTCTCGACGTTGACGCCGGTGCGTCCCTGAATGTTATAGATCACAATCGGCAGGCGAACTGCGTGGGCGATCGCCTTGAAGTGCTGGATCAGTCCTTCCTGCGTGGGCTTGTTGTAATACGGCGTGACCGACAGGATGCCGTCGGCTCCCATGTGGGCCAACTCCTTGGCGAGCTCGATGACCTCCGCGGTGTTGTATCCTCCGGCCCCCGCCAGCACGGGAACTTCTCCCTTGGCTTCCTTAACCGTAATCTCGACCACCCGCAGATGTTCGGCGTGGGTCAAGGTCGGGCTTTCGCCGGTGGTGCCGCACGGAACCAGGAAATTGATCCCAGCTTGGATCTGCCGACGCACCAGCTTTCGCAGAGTCTCTTCATCAAGCGACTGGTCTTTACGAAACGGAGTCACCAGCGCGGTGCCGCATCCTGTAAACGTAGTCATAAAATCTCCTTAAACTCGAACACGCCTTTCTTGCCCGGGATCCATTGCGCCGCTTTCAGGGCTCCCCGCGCGAACCCTTCCCGGCTGCGCGCCGTGTGCCGCAGCGTGATGGTATCCGCGGCGGAATCGAATCCGATCTCATGCGTGCCGGGATGGGTTCCGGCGCGATTGGAACTGACGTCGATATTACGCTGATACCCGGCCGCCTTCATCTCGTTGACCAGAGTAAGCAGCGTTCCCGACGGAGCGTCTTTCTTCGTGCTGTGATGGATTTCCCAGGCCCAAGCGCCGTAGGCGGGCTCGGATGCCAGCAATCGTGCAGTCTCGTGCACCGCTCGCAGAAACACGTTCACGCCGATGGAAAAATTCGCTGCCCAGACCAGGCCAGCGCCCCCCCTATCGACCACGGTTCGCACCCGATCCATTTCTTCCAGCCAGCCCGTAGTGCCGACTACGGCCGGAATGCCCAGAGCGGCCAGCGCTTCGATGTTCCCGAGCGCCGCCTGCGGAGTGCTGAACTCGATGGCCACATCGGCGCCCGATAAAAGTTCCGGATTATAGCCAACGTCGACGCGCGCATGAACAGTGAAGCCATACTCGGGCGCAAGCTGCTCGATCAGCTTGCCCATTTTTCCGTAGCCGACAATCGCGAGTCTCGTACAGCCTCCTATTCGAACGATGCTGATTCAAATGAAGCATGATCGGGAGTTCGAAAGAACTCCTGGTGGAGCGATTCTACCGCGCGCCGCAGGTCGGACGCGGCCACCACCATGCTCAGATTCAACTGTGAAGCGCCCTGCGATACCATGCGCGGACGGATGCCGTCCAACGCCGCGAAAGCGCGTGCGGAGACATTGTCGCAGCGGCGGATATTTTCGCCCACCATGCAGACGATTGCCAGGTTCTCCTCAATCGAGACGCCGGCGAACGCCTCCAGTTCGGTCCTGATCGCGGCCAACGAACGCGTGTTGTCAATAGTCAACGACACACTGACTTCGGACGTGGCGATCATGTCCACGGAGGTCTCGTAGCGGTCGAACACCTCGAAGATGCGCCGGAGGAAACCGTGCGCCATCAGCATGCGCGTAGAAACGATGTTTAACAACGTGATGTTGCGCTTGCAGGCGATGGATCGGATCGGAGTGGTCCCCGGCGGCGGATCCGAGACGATCAGGGTGCCTTCCACTTCGGGCCGGCGCGAGTTGAGAATCCGAACTGGGATATTCTTCTCGATGGCCGGCAGCACGGTGGCAGGATGCAGCACCTTCGCGCCGAAATACGCCAGCTCGGCGGCTTCCGTAAAGGAACATACTTTTACGCGGTGGGCGTCCGGTATAACGGTGGGATCGGCCGTAAGCATGCCGTCGACGTCGGTCCAGATCTGGATTTCCTCCGCGCCGATTCCTGCACCGACAATCGAGGCGGTATAGTCCGATCCCCCACGGCCCAGCGTTGTCGTGACACCGTCTTCGTTGGATGCGATGAAGCCGCCCATCACCACAACGGCATGATCGAGGATCGGCACAAGCGTTTCGCGAAGCCGCCGGTTGGTTTCCTCAAAGAGCGGCGCGGCCTGGGTATGACGGCGATCCGTAACGATAAGGTTGCGGGAGTCGACATGCGCTGTGTGGATACCACAGCGGCGAAACATCGCTGCGACAATTAGGCTCGAGACACGCTCCCCGTAGGCCGAAATCGCGTCCGTGGCGCGCGGCGTCAATTCGCGCATTACGGCCAGGCCTTTCACCAATGCATCCAAATCCTGAAAATGAGCCTCGACGATATCGTCCGTATCCAAGCCGGCCGATTCGCGCAAGTGAAACTCACGCAGTTCGCTCAGCTTTCCCAGGGCGGCTCTCAGTTCGCCGGCTACGGCATCCGCGGCGATCGCGAGCAGCTTATTGGTGGTCTTGCCCATCGCAGAGACGACGACCACGGGCTTGCGGTCCAGCCGCGCGCGTACGATACCCGCCACGCGGGTGATGGCTTCAGCGGACTCGACTGAGGTCCCGCCGAACTTCATGACGGTCATCTTGTGACCCCAGATGCCCCGTGAACTCCCCCCTGCTGGACCAGCACCTCGGCGATTTGCACTGCGTTGAGCGCGGCACCTTTCAACAACTGATCGCCGGCGACGAACAACGCGATGGATTTGCCCGACGGGTCGCTTGTATCCTGCCGTATGCGACCCACCAGGATGTCGTCCTGCCCCGAGGCGTCGCGCGGCATCGGAAAGTAGTTCTTCTCGGGATCGTCCACGATTTTCACGCCCGGAGCGTTCGACAACAGCGCAGTAACTTCCCGTGGAGTGATGGGCCGTTCGCACTCGATCGTGAGCGCCTCGGAATGCGCCCGCAGCACGGGAACACGCACGCACGTCGCGCTCACGCGAATGTCCTGGTCGCCGAAAATCTTCTGGGTCTCCCGCGCCATCTTGGTTTCCTCTTCGTTATAGCCGGTCTCCGCATCGATTTTGGTGTTGTGGCTGAACAAATTGAACGCGTAAGGATGCGGAAGAACGGTGTTCTGATAGGGCTGGTTTGCCAGATACGCGCGCGTCGATTCGGTGAGCTCCTCCATGGCCGCCGCGCCGGCTCCCGAAGCCGCCTGATAAGTGGCGGCAATCAGGCGCCGAATCGGATTGACCTTATGGATGGGCCACAGCGGCGTAATCCCGATGATGGTGGAGCAATTGGGATTCGCAATGATTCCCTGATGAACGCACATGGCTTGCGGATTAACCTCCGGAATCACCAAGGGCACGCTCGGGTCCATGCGAAAGGCAGAAGAATTGTCGACGACCACTGCGCCTGCTTTCGCGGCGATGGGACCAAACTTCTTCGAAATGGAGCCGCCGGCGCTGAAGAACGCGATGTCGATGCCGTCAAAGCTCTGCTCGGTCAGTTCCTCCACTTCAATCTCCCGGCCGCCGAACATCATCTTCTTGCCGCGAGACCGCGCCGACGCCAGCAGCCGCAGCCTGGCGATCGGGAATCGCCGCTGTTCCAGGCAGTGCAGGAATTCCACACCCACGGCTCCGGTGGCGCCCGCGATCGCTACTCGATAATTTGTGCTCATTGCTGTAGTAATTGCCTCGCTAATTTCTGATAAATCGCAATCGATTCGAGAAGTTCCGCTTTGGGAATCCGCTCTTCGTCGGTATGCGCGAAATGAATACTGCCGGGCCCCAGCAGAAACGGTTCTCCCCAGGTTCCATTAAAGGCCGGGATATCCGTTGTATAAGACACAATCGTGGTCTCCAGGCCGCTCACCGAGCCTAGATGCACGGCCGGAATGTACAGAACCTCTTTGGCTTCGACCAAACCGCGCGACGCATCTGCTACCGCGGCGCGGATGCTGTCGCCAGAGTCCACCAGGCGAAAAAACAGTTCGGCGCGGGCGTGATCCGGGATGACGTTGGGCGCGCGTCCACCTTGAATGGTGCCGATGTTCAGCGTGCTTTGGCCGAGAGTCGGATCGCTGGGCATGGGAATGCGGCGGATGCGATCGAGCACGTCGAGCAGCTTCTCGATGGCCGACTCGCCCAGATGCGGATAGGCGGAGTGGGCCATCCGGCCTTGGGCGATGATCTCGTAACGCAACGCACCTTTGGATCCCAGCGCAAGTTTGTTTTCCGTGGGCTCGCCGTTGATCAAAAAGCGGCTGCCGCGCGGATTTTTGGCCGCGGCGTACGCGCCGGCGCTATTGCGCTCTTCGCCCACGACGAAAAGGAGCGCGATTCCGCGGGTGCCATCTTCGACCAGCGCCTCCACCGCGTGAATCATGGAGGCGATGATGCCTTTGGTATCGCAAGCGCCGCGCCCCCAGATGAAATCGGGATCTTCGCGCGAAGCGAAGAACGGCGGCACCGTATCCATGTGCGTTGAAAGCGTGACCACAGGGTCGCCCCAGCGCGCTAGAACGTTGTAGCGACGCGGCTCTACTTCGAACCTTTCCACGCGGCCGCCGGTACGCGCAGCGATCTCACTCAGATGATCGAACAGGAACTGCCCGACCCGCTCCTCATTGGGCGTAACCGAATCGATATCGATAAGCGCGCGCGTTAGCTCAAACGGGTCCATACCATCGCAACCATCGGGGCTTTTCAGGAGACGCGCCGTCTCTTCTAAAGAGACAGCCAGGAGGGGGCTGTAACCACTTCCCGATAGCGCTCCATCCGGCCCGGAAAAACCAAGTCGAATGACAGTGAACAGGTATTAGCCATGCTCACCAACCGCCGCGCCACGGATCCGGCGCATCGATTTCGGCGAGGCTGCCCCTTTCACCCGGCGCTCCGGATCCACGGAATTGCGCGCCGAGTTACTGGTGGCCTTCGCTCCTCTACCAGAACTTGAGTTTAAGCATAGCATGACCCAGTGCATCGCTGACACGTCAGCGCGACTGCGGGAACCCTAGATCCACTTGACTGGTCCCAGGGTCCGGCCAACGACTGGTGACAACCTTAGTGCGGGTGTAGAACTGGACTCCTTCGGGACCGTAGATATGAAGGTCCCCGAATAGCGAAGTCTTCCAACCGCCGAAGCTATAGTAAGACACCGGAACGGGGATGGGGACGTTCACGCCCACCATGCCCGCCTCCACGTCGAATTGAAACTGCCGCGCGGCGCCGCCGTCGCGCGTGAAGATCGCCACACCGTTGCCGTAGGGATTTTCGTTAATGATGCGCAGCGCCCGTTCATACGTATCGGCCCGGACGACACTCAGCACCGGCCCGAAGATTTCGTCGCGATAGCAGCGCATGCCGGGCTCCACGCGATCGAGCAGTGACGTTCCGAGGAAGAAGCCACCGCGCTCGCATGCTGGATCCTGGCGTCCGTCCACGGCAACGGTCGCTCCTTCGGAGGCCGCATTCGCCACGTAAGACGCCACGCGATCGCGATGCTCGCGCGTAATCAGCGGACCCATCTCAGAGCCATCCTCCATGCCGGGACCAACTTTGATCCTGGACATCCTTTCGCGGATCGCGGCGATTAATGGATCGGCGACGCCTCCCACGGCCACGATCACGGAAACTGCCATGCATCGCTCTCCGGCCGATCCGAACGCCGCCGAAACCGCTGCGTCGGCCGCCATACCGAGGTCGGCATCGGGCAACACCAGCATGTGATTTTTGGCGCCGCCCAAGGCTTGTACGCGTTTGCCATTGCGGGTTCCCGTTTCATAAATGGACCGGGCCACCGGCGTGGATCCTACGAAGCTGATCGCCTTCACATCGGGATGTTCCAGGAGGCGGTCGGCGGCAACTCTATCGCCCTGCACCACGTTGAAGACACCGTCCGGCAGACCGGCCTTCTTCATAAGCTCCGCCAGGTAAAGACTAACCGACGGATCTTTTTCCGAGGGCTTCAGGATGAAGGTGTTGCCGCACGCGATGGCCATCGGGAACATCCACATCGGCACCATGGCAGGAAAGTTGAACGGCGTGATGCCGGCCACAACTCCCAGAGGCTGCCGGATCTGATAGACGTCGATGCCGCGGCTGGCCTGCTCGGAGAATCCGCCTTTGAGCAGATTGGGGATTCCGCAGGCGAACTCGATATTCTCGAGGCCCCGGGCGACTTCGCCCAATGCGTCCGGAACTGTCTTGCCGTGCTCCGCGGTGAGCATTTCGGCGATCCTGCGGCGATTGGCGTCCACCAGCTCCCGCAGCTTGAACATGACTTCAGCGCGGCGCGAGAGGGTCGAGGCGCGCCATTCGACGAAGGCTTGCCTGGCGATCTCGACCGCATGGTCCACTTCCGTGGCGCTCGCGAAATTGGCCTTCGCCTGCGCTTCACCGGTCGCGGGATTCCATACGACACCGGAGCGGCCAGAGTCCGACGCGACGATTTTGCCGCCGATCCAATGGTTTACTGTCCGCTGGCTCACAGTTCGTAGTTGTGTGCTGACGTCCGCCATTGCCATAGCATCTTCAATCCGAAAAGCTCGTATGAGTTTCTATTCCCTACAGCGAGAAAGCGCTTATTTTACTTCGTTTGCACTGCACACTGTGTCGTTCTTCCTTCGCCGAATCGCCGAGAATTGCATAACCAACTGATACCAACATGCTAAGAACCTAGCACAACGATGACCACGTTCACCACGAATGAAAGGCATTATGTACACGGAATGTACACGGACCCAAGGAGGACACTAAAGCTTGTCCGCCGCCTTTTTCTTCGCGTCTTCCTTCGCTTTTGACTCGGCTTCCGAAAGAGAATGCAACGTCATCACAAACCCGCCTTCGGTAACCTTGCTAACGTACTTCTCCAAGATGATGTTGAGCGTTTTCCCGTGCCATTCTAGCGTGTGATTCTGATACTTTGAACCACCGGCGGTTTGAACCGTGTCGTCCGTGCTGACCTGGGGGATTCCATAGCGCTGAACAAATACGTCCTGCACAGTTTCAAAATCTGAGGACGGGAACGATGATATGACCTGGGCGAATTTGTCTTCCATAAACTCGAATGTAACCGCAATAGACGAGCTTCCTAGCTTTAAGGACACACCCTCACACGCAACGCCGACAACAGCACCAAGCAGAGAAATACACCCGCTGAACTTCTCATTACGACTAGACAGCAGAGACGTTGCCTCAGCTTTACTCGAATTGAACGCTATGCCCATAAAACTATCTGGTTCTTGAGTCCAAGTGAGTGGTTTAGCAGGAGCTTCAGCTTTTGGTGCCGTCTTGGTTGGTTGTTTGTTCGGTGGGTCAGCCGCAAAGATCGGTAGTGCGAGTACAAGAGCGAAAATTGAGATCTTCACCGGGGGGTGATCCTTTCTCCGAAAGAGTATGGCGAGATGATATCACGTACTGATTCTCGCCTGCGCCACTAGTGGCATTTCGACCGCAAGCCTGTATTATGGGCGTGAATGTCTCACCAAAGATACGTGTCCCGCGAACTCACCCATTTCGTCGGCAGTGGATTACGAAACCCGTCGGCGACTCCCGCCGAAATACACGAACGGCAATATAGACTCTTGGTTGCCATACTGCGCCAGGGCATACTCGGGCAATTCTCAGATTCCAATTACGTGGTCACGTTTTCTGGGGAAGGCAGGGAAACTAAACTTTCAAGCAATAAGAAGTATTCAGGGCAGATGGTTTGCTTTTGCGATATTCCCGTGGAGGACCTTCCTTTGCACATGAAAAAATATAGCCAGTTTGGTTTGGCTTTCTCGAAAGAGTTTTTGACGTGTAACGGTGCTACACCGCTCCTTTACGTATGTGAGAACTCACTGGTTAAGAACACCTGGAATAACCCATCTTCCGTGGCTGAATGCAACCGGCTGATTCCGCTAAAAGAAGTGTTCGACAATTATGATGAAGACTGGTATCGATTGGTGGATGTCAAACCGCGGAATCAGACGCTATCTGACATGCATGTAACCGTCCAACGCCTGCTTCATTCGCATTTGAAGTTTTTCGATAGTATGAAGAACGAAGACGACAACGACCATTTCTATATGGAGCGCGAGTGGCGCGTGATGGGGACAGTTCGATTCACGCTCGATGATATCGTTCGGGTTATTCTGCCGCCGTCATTTGCTAAGCGCTTACGCCAAGACCTTCCTGAATATTGCGCCCAACTCACCTTCTCAGCAGAAGCGATCTAAAGGCGCGTGCGGATCGTTAACTAACTGCCAATCCTATTACGATAGCGAAACGGCTTGGGTGAGTAATAATAGCCATGTGACCAAAGAGGAAATCATTCTGGCCAACCAGGAATGCCTGTTCCCGGCAGTGTTTCACTACTTCCGCGAGCCCCTGGTGCTGACCAAAGCCAAGGATCAATACGTCTGGGATGCCGACGGGAACCAGTATCTGGACTTCTTCGGCGGCATCTTGACGGTGAGCGTCGGCCACTGCAATGAAAAGGTGAACCGCGCTGTTCATGCGCAAGTGGACCAGCTCCAGCACGTTTCAACCGTGTTCCCGACTGAGCCCCAGGCGGCCTTGGCGCGAAAGATTTCTGCGATTGCGCCCGGAAACGGCTGGAAATCGTTTTTCACCAACAGCGGGACGGAAGCCAACGAAATGGCGATCCTGGCGGCGCGCTTCTTCACCGGATCTACCGATATCATCGCCCTGCGGCATTCCTATCACGGCCGTTCGTCGCTGGCCATGGGCGTGACAGGGCAGGCCAACTGGAAACTGGGCCCGCCGGTTCAGGCCGGAATCACCTTCGCCCACAACGCCTATTGCTATCGTTGTCCCTTCGGCTTAACGTATCCCGATTGCGAAGTGCGCTGCGCTCAGGACGTCGGCGAACTGATTCGCACCACCACCACAGGACAGATTGCCGGCATGATCGCCGAGCCGATCCAGGGAGTCGGCGGCTTCATCACGCCGCCCAAGGAGTATTTCAAGATCGTCTCCAAGATCGTGCGGGAGTACGGGGGCGTCTTCATCAGCGACGAAGTGCAGACCGGCTGGGGCCGTACGGGCCATCGCTGGTGGGGCATCGGCCAGTGGGGCGTGACGCCCGACATCGTCACCAGCGCCAAAGGCTTGGCAAACGGATTCCCGATCGGTCTCACTGCCGCCCGCCCGGAGGTGGCTGATAGCGTCAAGAAGCTCACCATTTCGACATTCGGCGGCGGTCACCAGCGCCAAAGGCTTGGCAAACGGATTCCCGATCGGTCTCACTGCCGCCCGCCCGGAGGTGGCTGATAGCGTCAAGAAGCTCACCATTTCGACCTTCGGCGGCGGCCCGGTTCAGTCAGCGGCCGCGAAAGCCGTGATCGACTTGATCGAAGAAGAAAATCTGGCGGGCAATGCCGCGACCGCCGGCGCTCATTTGCGGGCGGGGCTCGAAGACTTGAAGGATAAGTATCCCCTGATTGGCGATGTCCGGGGGATGGGGCTCATGCAAGCCATCGAGCTGGTGCAAGACCGCGGCTCCAAGGCGCCCGCCACGGCCGAAACCTTACAGTTGATGGAGGCGGCGCGAGAGAATCGGGTCCTGATAGGCAGGGGTGGATTGAACGGCAACGTAATACGCATTTCGCCCCCGCTCAACGTCAGCAGGACGGACGTGGATTCTTTCATCCGCACTTTGGACGCGAGCCTGGCTCAAGTCTCCGCCCCGGCGCTCTCCGGAACTCAGGGGTGATCCAGGTCCTCGACCGTCAGTTGGAAAAGATCACTTCTGGACAACCGAGCCTTCCACTCGTACTTCCTGAATGCTCTCCGCTCCCGCCAGCGTGAAAATCGCCGCCAAGGCCTGTTCGGGACTTTCCACTCGTTCGAGGACCGCCGCGAGCGGCGTATCCACCGGAGGCCGAATGTAAACGATGTCGGCCGCCTTGCCCGCTTCGAAATCGCCGATCTCGTTTTCCAGTCCCAGGGCCTCCGCGCCGGCCCGCGTCGCAAGATACAGCATTTGAGCCGCATCCACCAGCGCTCCCTCCGGCGCCACCCGCTGCAACAGATACGCGTGCAGCGCCTCTTTTAGCATTCCGAACCCGGTGCCGCCGCCGACATCGGTACCAAGAGCGACGCGTACGCCAGCTTTCACATGGCGTTTAAGCGCGAAGAGACCGCTGCCGAGCGCAGCGTTGCTGCACGGACAGTGCGCGACCGCGGTCCCCCCTGCCGCGAGCCTTTCGATCTCGGACGCGGTCGGGTGAACGTCGTGCGCCATCACTGCCCCGCGTCCGCCCAGCGCGAAGCGCTCATACACCGCCAGATAATCGGAAGCCCACGGAAAGAATCCGGCAACTTCCGCGATCTCCCGCAAATTCATTCTCATTCAGGTGGGTCTGAAATCGAAGTCCCTCATGTTCCTGCCGCAGCGTTTGGCAGACCTCCAGCATCGCTTCCGAAGTGGACAGTGCAAAGCGCGGCGTCACGGCGTAAAGCAAGCGCCCCCGCTGGTGAAAACATCGGATCAAGTCGCTGCTATCGCGATAGGCGGCCTCCGGAGTCTGATGAAGTTCGGGACGGAGCTTCCGGTCGGACATGACGAGTCCGCTGACGATTCGCAAGCCGGATGCCCTGCCGGCCTCAAAGAGCGCGGCCGTCGCGGGAGCGAAGTGTGCTCCGAAAACCAGAGCCGTCGTGGTCCCGTGCGACGCCAGCGCGTGAACGAATCCGCGGGCGATCTGGCGCGCGTAGGATTCATCCGCCATGCGGGCCTCCTCCGGAAGCGCGCACTCTTCCAGCCAATCCAGCAGGCTCCGTCCCAGGCAGCCGAGTACTCGAAGCTGCGGAAAGTGGATGTGCGTATCGATCAAGCCGGGCAGCAGAAAGCCGCCCCGCAGATCGGTAGTCATCGCGCTCGGATTCGCCGTGCGAAGCGTCTCAAAATCGCCGCAGGCAGCGACTCTGCCGTCGCGGATCAGCAGCCCGCCGTCCCAATGACACTCCATCGCGCGATCGTGGAGAAAGGGATTGCGAGGAGTGTGAAACAGGGGTGCCCGCAGTAACTCGCCCGGTTCAGGGATACTCCGCTCCGTTCCCTTTCCGGATTTTTCCAGGTCTGCGGCAGCCAAATTCCAGTTTAAGAGAAGATTGAGGACCGCCGCGATCACGGTTCCCGCACGAACTGCCCGCTAACCTTGCGATTGCATTGTCTTAGCCCGCTCTCCGGGCGGCTAAATGATCGCGCGGGCTTGAATCGATTTACCCTGCGAGGCCATCTAACCCGTTGTGGCGCGCGGATTAGCCACCCGGAGCGGACATGGACACCCTGAAACAGCTTGGTTTACGGATGGCGGCTAGCCTGATCGGCATAGGCGTCGTCGCTTCCGCAGGTTGCTCGAATAGCACGCAAGGGGCGAAAACGTCCGAACCGCCTGAAGTCGAGGTTGTTCAGGTGGAGCAAAGAGACGTCCCGATCTATAGCGAATGGGTCGGCACGCTGGATGGATTCGTAAACGCCGACATCAAGGCCCAGGTGTCCGGCTACCTTCTGAAGCAGGACTATACCGAAGGCTCGTACGTAAAGAAGGGGCAGGCGCTCTTCGAGATCGATCCGCGGCCGTTCCAGGCCGTGGTCGACCAGGGCGAAGGCCAGCTGGCGCAGGCCAACGGGCAGCTGGCTCAAGCCAAGGCGCAGCTCTCGCAGGCCGAGGCCCAGCTCGCCGTGATGGAGGCCAATCAAGTCAGGACTCAGCTCGACGTCGACCGTTACGCGCCGTTGGCGAAGCAGCAGGCCATCACCCAGCAGGACATGGATAATGCCACCCAGAACAACGTGGCGGCGAAAGCCCAGGTGCAGGCCGCGAAGGCGCAGATAGAAACTGCCCGCGCCCAGATTCAGGGCGCTAATGCCGCGATCCAAGCGGTTGGCGCGACGGTGGAAACGGCCAGGCTTAACCTCAGCTTCACGCGCCTCACGTCGCCTATCGACGGTCTCGCCGGCGTGGCCCAGCAGCAGGTAGGCGCGCTGGTGAGCCCGGCCAGCGGACCGGTCACGACGGTTTCGACAGTGGATCCCATCAAGGTCAACTTCACCGCGAGTGAGCAGGAATATCTCGACTTTCACCGGCGCTACTCCACGCCGGCCAGCCTGGACGCCGCCAGGAAGGGTTTGGTGCTGGAGCTCATCCTGGCCGATGGGACCATCTACCCCCAGCGCGGGAGCTTCTACTTCGCGGATCGGGAAGTCAGTCAGGGCACCGGCACGATTCGCGTAGCAGGTCTTTTCCCAAACAAAGACAACCTCCTCCGCCCCGGACAATATGGCCGGGTGCGCACGTCGCTCAAAACCAAGGATGGCGCACTGCTCATTCCCCAGAGGGCGGTGACCGAAATGCAAGGCGCATACCAGGTTGCCGTCGTCGACAGCAGCAACAAGATCAGCGTCCGGAATGTGAAGACCAGTGACCGGGTGGGCTCTCTGTGGATCATCGACCAAGGATTGAAGCCCGGAGAGCGCGTGGTGGCCGAGGGCGTCCAGAAGGTTCGCCCCGGGATGACGGTCAGGCCGAAGCCGTATACTCCCGAGACCGCGGCGATTCCGGCGGAAACGGCAGCGAAGTAACGGCCATGTCTAAATTCTTCATCCGCCGGCCCATCGTCGCGATCGTAATTTCCCTTCTGATGGTGATCCTGGGAGCAGTCACCCTTGCCGGACTTCCCGTCGCTCTGTTTCCTCAGATCGCTCCGCCCGAAGTCCAGATTTCGGCCGTTTATACGGGTGCCGACGCCCAGACCGTCGAGCAGTCCGTGGCAACGCCCATCGAACAGCAGATGAGCGGCGTGGACAACATGAACTATATGTATTCGCTGAACGCCACGGCCAAGGGCGAAATGCGAATGATTGTGGATTTCGACGTCAAGACGGATCCCAACACGGATCTGATCCTCTCGCAGATGCGTTCGACGCTCGCGGCGTCGCAGCTTCCGGCGGAAGTCAATAACTACGGCATCACCGTGCAAAAGACCTTGACCGCTCCGCTGATGCTGCTTACTCTGAACTCGCCGAACAATACATTGGACGCGCAATTCCTGGCCAATTACGCTTACATCAACCTGAACGACCAGCTCACCCGGGTGCCGGGCATCGGCAGCGTCCAGGTTTTTGGCGCTGGTCAATATGCAATGCGGCTGTGGGTGAAGCCCGATCAACTGGCCAAGCTCGGCATCACAGTGCCGGAGATCGTCAACGCGGTCCAGACCCAGAACACCGTGAATCCGGCCGGTCAGGTTGGCAGCGAGCCGATTCCCCGCGGTCAGGAATTTACTTACTCGGTCCGCGCGACCGGTCGGAGGACGTCCCCTGAAGAGTTCGGGCAGATTGTGGTGCGCGAAACGCCGGACGGAGGCATCGTACGCGTCAAGGACGTGGCGCGCGTCGAGCTGGGCTCGCAGGACTACACCATCGCCGGCCGTTTTAACGGCAAAGCCAGCGCCATCATCGCGATCTATCAGTTGCCCGGATCCAATGCGGTTCAAGCTGCCGAAGGCGTGAACAAATTGATGCAGGAAGCGAAGAAGCGTTTTCCCGAAGGCATGGATTACGCCGTCGCGCTGGATACGACGCATGCGGTTTCCGAGGGCATCAGCGAAATTGTCAAGACGTTGGCGATCGCCATCCTGCTGGTGATTGTGGTGGTTTACATCTTCCTGCAAGGCTGGCGCGCCACGCTCATCCCCTTGCTGGCCGTCCCTGTTTCTTTGATCGGCACCTTCGTATTCTTCCCGATCTTCGGCTTCTCCATTAATACGCTCTCACTGTTCGGACTGGTTCTGGCGATCGGCCTGGTGGTGGACGACGCCATCGTCGTGGTTGAGGCCGTGGAGCGGCACATTGAAAACGGCCTTGCTCCCCGGGCTGCGGCATTCAAGGCGATGGAGGAAATTTCAGGCCCCGTGATCGGCATCGCGCTGGTTCTGTCCGCGGTCTTCGTGCCCACGGCATTCATTCCGGGAATCACCGGCCGGCTGTACCAGCAATTTGCCGTAACCATCGCGATCTCCGTGATCCTGTCTGCGTTTAATGCGCTTACGCTGAGTCCCGCGCTGGCGGCGCTGCTCCTGAAGCCCAAGACCCAGAGTCGCGGGCTGCTGAGAAGGTTCTTCGATTGGTTTAACCGCCAGTTCGGACATGCCACCGAGGGTTACGTCCGGTGGTCCGGCGCCCTCCTCCGGAAGAGCGGCGTCGCGCTGGTGATGTTGGTGCTTTTCGGAATCGCAGCCGCATTCTTCAGCACTAAGTTGCCCTCCAGCTTCCTGCCTGACGAGGACCAGGGGTACGTGTACGTTAATCTCCAGTTGCCCAACGCGGCGTCTTTTCAACGGACCGACGAAGTGGCCAGGAAGGTCGAGAATATCCTGGCCCAAACTCCCGGTGTCAAGGCCACCACCAGTGTGGTAGGCTTCAGCTTGCTCAGCCTGGTGCGAACCAGCTACAACGCCTTTTTCTTCGTAACTCTGAAAGATTGGAAGGATCGCAAATCCCGCGAGGAGCAGTTCCAAGTCATCAAGCAGCATCTGAATGCCGAGCTGAGCAAGCTGCCTGAAGGCATCGCGTTCGACTTCTCGCCTCCGGCGATTCCCGGCGTCGGCACCTCCGGTGGATTCACCTTCGTTCTCGAGGACCGGGCAGGCAAAGATGTGCCGTTCCTGGCGTCCAACCTGAACACGTTTATCGCCGCCGCCAGCAAACGCCCCGAGATCGCCGGCCTGAGCACCACGTTTCTGCCCAGCGTCCCGCAGCAGTTTGTGGATGTGGACGAAGACAAGGTGCTCAAACAAGGCGTTCCGATCAACGACGTCTATCGGACCATTCAGGCCTTCATGGGCGGGTTGTTCGTGAACTACTTCAACCGCTTTGGCCGGCAGTGGCAGGTGTACATCGAGGCGGAGGGCGAGTATCGCACCAAGGCCGAAAACGTCGGGCAGTTCTATGTGCGGAATAACAAAGGGGAAATGGTGCCTCTTTCCGCGCTGACGAAATTCGAGTCGCGGGCCGGCCCGGAGTTCACCATGCGCTACAACATGTATCGATCCGCCCAGATCAATGGGAACGCCGCGCCGGGTTACAGCTCGGCGCAGGCCATGAAGGCGCTCGAAGAGGTTTTCGATCGGACCATGCCGCGCGAAATGGGTTACGACTACATGGCCATGTCGTTCCAGGAAAAGCAGGCGCAACAAGGCATACCGCCGTCGGTGATCTTCGGGTTCTCCCTGCTGTTCGTGTTTCTCATTCTGGCCGCTCTGTACGAGAGCTGGTCGTTGCCGTTCAGCGTACTGTTGAGCACTCCCGTCGCGATCTTCGGGGCCTTCGCGATTCTGTGGCTGCGCCGGGTGGTCCTGGGATGGTTCCTGCCGGCCTACCAGGTGCAGATCGAAAGCGACGTGTACTCACAGATCGGCCTGGTGATGCTGATCGGCCTGGCGGCCAAGAACGCCATCTTGATTGTCGAGTTCGCCAAAGATGAGTTTGAAAAAGGCAAGAATCTGGTGGATGCGGCGCTCGAAGGGGCCCGGCTCCGGCTGCGGCCGATTCTGATGACGTCCTTCGCATTTATTCTCGGCTGCGTGCCGTTGTGGATGGCATCCGGCGCGGGATCCGTCGCCCGCCAGATCATGGGCACCACCGTGATCGGAGGCATGCTGGCCGCCAGTGTGATCGGCATCTTCTTTATTCCGGCGATCTTCTACGCGGTGGAGAAGGTGTCCGGCGCCACCAACCAGGCTCCCGCCATCACGCAACCAGCACCCGCGCCGGTGCAGGGAGACTAAGCATGGCGAAACTGTCCATCGCGCCAGTCATCGCCGCGGCGCTGCTCGCCGGCTGCACCGTGGGGCCGAACTATCAGCGGCCTGCGATTCCGGCTCCCAGCGGCTTCCGCGCGCCGGAAGGAACCACGCCTTCGGCCGATCCAACATCCCTGGGCGACCTGAAATGGTTTGAGGTTTTCAGGGACGAGAAGCTGCAGGAACTGGAGCGGACGGCTCTGGCGCAAAACTATGATTTGCGCGATGCAGCCGCGCGCGTAGAGGCGGCCAGAGCACAGTTGGGCATTACGCGCTCCGATCAGTTGCCGGGCGTGGGTGCCGCCGCGGACATCGCGACAACTCGGCTTTCGCGGAATGGGCAGACCCCTCTGCCGGAATCGTTCGTGCGCTCGCAGGCCCGTACTTTCGGAGGCGCCACGCTCAACTTGCTCTCCTACGAAGTCGATATCTGGGGACGGCTGCGGCGCGCTACCGAGGCCTCTCGCGCCAATCTGCTGAGCGCGGAAGAGAACCGCAAAGCCGTCATGACCACCTTGGTCAGCGAGGTTGCCAGCGCCTATTTCAGTCTGCGCGAACTGGACTATCAACTGGACATTTCGCGCCGCACACTGGCCACCCGCCAGGAGTCTCTCGGCCTCATTAAGAACCGCCAGGCCGGAGGCGTCGCCACTCTTCTCGACCTGCGCCAGGGCGAGCAGCTGGTGTACACCGCGTCCGAGACGATTCCAGCCTTGCAGCAACAAATCGAGCAGACCGAGAATCAGATCAGCCTCTTGCTGGGCGAAAATCCAGGCCAGGTTCTGCGGGGCCGAAGCCTCACCGAGCAGGAGATGCCTCCGGAGGTTCCGGCAGGGCTTCCGTCGGCTTTGCTCGAGCGCCGGCCGGACATCCGCGCGGCCGAACAAAACTTGATCGCGGCCAATGCCGAGATTGGCGTGGCCAGGGCTGCGTACTTTCCGCAAATCAGCCTCTCCGGATTCCTGGGCGGCCAGGGCACGCAATTATCCAGCTTGTTCGCCGGGCCGAGCGGCATCTGGAACTTCACGCCGCAGGTGGTGCAGCCTATCTATATCGGCGGACGCCTCAAATCGGAAGTACAGCTTTCGCAGGCTCAGCGCGATAGCGCCTTGATCCAATACCAGAAGTCCATTCAAACTGCTTTTACCGAAGTCTCCAATGCCCTGATCGCGCATCAGCGAGTCCGGGAAAGCAGGGAGCAGCAGGAACTGCTGGTGGCCGCGCTTCAGGATCGAACCAACCTCGCCTATGTCCGCTACCGCGGCGGCGTGGACACGCTTCTCAACGCCCTGGACTCCGATCGCGATCTGTTTCAGGCGGAGTTGGCGCTTTCGCAGATCAGGCTGAACGAACTGAACAGCGTAGTGCAGCTCTACAAGGCTCTTGGCGGCGGCTGGCAGTAGTTGGAATCCAAGCGCGTCGCCGCCATCGGGGGCCGATCCGAATCACACCCAGATGCCTTAAACTGAAGGGACGGCCAGGATCCGCCGCAGCCGGGCCGTCGCACTCAGCCTCGTTGTTATGAAAGACACGTAGACTAATTACGGACGACGAGGAATGCAGGAAATGGGCAAGCTCGGCAATGGTGCGCGAAGCAAACTACGTTTTGACTCTGGAGGAAATCGGCAACCTCACGCGCGAAGGAGGGAAGCCCGGGGAAACCCTGATGAACGTGGTGGCGCTGATCGCACGGCGATTTCAGACCGATGTTTGCTCCGCGTATTTGCTGGAGCCGGACCGGGCTAACCTGGTGCTGGCAGCAACTCTAGGGCTGCGCCCTGAATGCATCGGCACTCTGCGTATGGCGACCCAGGAGGGCTTGGCAGGCCTGGTAGCCGAGCAGGTTCGGCCGATCGCCGTGGAGGAAGTGGAACGTCACCCACGCTTCAAGTATTTCCGCGAAGCAGGAGAGGATGCATACAAATCCTTCTTAGGCGTCCCGCTGATCGATCAAGGAGTTCTGCAAGGTGTTCTGGTAGTCCAGACGATCGAATCGAGGATATTCCGCGAAGACGAGATCCGGATGCTGGTGGACGCCGCGGGGCAGGTCGCCCCAGTGGTCAGCCAGGCGCGAACCCTCGATCGGTTCATCGCTCCGGCGCAAGAGAGGCTGTGGTCCCTGGCCCGCAATCTGTGGTGGAGCTGGGACCACGAATCCACCAGCTTGTTTCGCGCTCTAGACCCCGCGCGCTGGCGGCAATTGAATCACAATCCCGTCGCGCTGCTGAACGAGATACCGCTGGCCACACTCGAACGCCGGGCCAGCGAGCTGGTGCTGCATGGCCGGATCAACTACGCCTATCGCCGTCAGCAGGAGTACTTGCAGTCGGATCGGACCTGGGGCGCGACGCATGCCGGTGTTCTGCGCCCCCATCCCGTGGCGTACTTTTCGGCGGAGTTCGGAATCCATGAATCGCTTCCGGTATACTCCGGCGGCTTGGGCGTTCTCGCCGGCGATCACATCAAGAGCGCTTCGGATTTGGATATTCCTCTCATTGGAATCGGGCTGTTCTATGGCCAGGGCTATTTCCGCCAGCGCTTGGACAAAAACAGCTGGCAACAGGAAGAATATCTTCAGACTGATTTGAACCAGTTGCCCATGGAACTCGCCATCGGGACCAGTGGCCAGCCGGTGAATGTGCAGATCCAGACACGCAGCGGGAGCATCCGGGCAAAAGTTTGGCGCCTCAAAGTGGGACGCTGCGATTTGCTGCTCCTGGATTCGAACGTCGAAGGAAACGCGCCGGAAGACCGGGAGCTTACCTCGCGCCTCTATGGCGGCGACGGACGGATTCGCATCCGCCAGGAGTTGCTGCTGGGGGTAGGCGGCTTTCGTGCTTTAAAGGCCATGGGCATCACTCCCGGCGTCCTGCACCTCAATGAAGGGCATAGCGGGTTCGCGGTGCTCGAAGCCATCCGCAGCCGGATGGAAGAAGAAGGCGTGGGCTTCCATCAAGCGGTGCCCCGTGTATCGCGCGAAGTGGCCTTCACCACCCATACGCCCGTGCCCGCGGGACACGACCGGTTCGACCGGGGATTGATCGAAGAACATCTCGGCCCCCTTCGCGACGCGCTGGGCTTATCGCATGAGAGCCTCATGGGACTCGGTCAGGAGTACCCCGGCAATCCGGAAGAAATGTTCTGCATGACGGTGCTTGGCCTGAGACTGGCGCGGCGCGCGAACGCCGTCTCGGCGCTGCATGGCGAGGTCTCACGCGCCATGTGGACCGGGCTGTTCCCCGATAAGACCGAGGATACGGTTCCCATCGGTCACATCACCAACGGCGTCCACGTTCCCACCTGGCTGGCTCCTCAAATGTTCCGCCTGTACGACCGTCATCTCGGCTCGGGCTGGCACGAACACAGCGGGGAGTCGCGCATTTGGGAAAGCATCGAAAATGTCGATGATGGCGAGCTCTGGGAAACGCATCTCGGCCTGAAAGCGCGGCTCCTGGAATTCGTGCGGCGACGCGCGATAGAACAAGCCGAGCGCCGGGGAGAATCCGAAGAAATGCTCCGCAGGCTCAGCCGGATTTTGAGTCCTGACGTGCTGACCATCGGTTTCGCCCGCCGCTTCGCCACCTACAAGAGGGCCAACCTGATTCTCGCGGATATGGAAAAGCTGGCCTCCATGGTGAATAACCCCAACCGTCCGGTGCAGTTCGTCTTCGCCGGCAAGGCGCATCCGAAAGACGAGCCGGGAAAGCGAATCCTGCAACAGATTGCAGAGCTGACGCGCGATCCGGAGGTCGGCGAGCGCTTCGTCTTCGTGGAAGACTATGACATCAACGTAGGCCGGTTCTTCGTACAAGGCGTTGACGTGTGGCTGAACAATCCCCGGCGCCCGCTGGAAGCGTCCGGTACCAGCGGACAGAAAGTGGTCCTCAACGGCGGGTTGAATCTTTCGGTTCTCGACGGCTGGTGGGCCGAAGCGTACGACAGCCTCAACGGCTTCGCGATCGGGACGGGCCGGACGCATTCCAACATGCACGTTCACGATACGCGAGACGGGGACGATCTGTATCGCGTGCTTCTTGAACTGGTGGTTCCACTGTACTACCAGCGCGACCGCGACGGCCTGCCGCGCAACTGGATCAAGCGTATGAAACGCACCATTCGCACGCTCGGCTGGCGCTTCAATGCCAACCGCATGGTGATCGATTACACGCAAAAGTGCTACATTCCCGCGGCCGGCGGCACGTCCGCCGATATGCGCCGCAGCCAGTAACGGGACCGGCCAGCAGGTTTATGGTGCTGCGGCCTGAATCGCCAAGGGCCGCCGGATGGTGCCTGAGTCGACCGTCACGCCGGTTCGTGAAACGGCCTGAAAATATAGATCGTCACCGCTGATCTCAATCGAGAGGAAAGACCGGTCCTTGTCGTACCCTACTGCTGTTAAATCCGTTTTCTTCAGATTGTTGGCTCGCAGCTCGCCGGAGGCGCCTTCCGTGAAGTAGTAGATTCCTTTTTGCGGCTTAACCCGCTCATAGACGTGCTCGTGTCCCGACAACACGACTTGAACGCCGTATTTCACGAAGAGCGGTTCCAGAATCGTACGCAACTCCGTTGAAGAGCCGTGAAACGCTCCGGATGAATACAAGGGATGATGAAAATAGCAGATCTTCCAATCCGTTGATCCCGCATCTGCAAGCTCTTTCTCGAGCCAGGCGAGCTGCTTAGGGTCCAGGTAATCGCTGTCCAGAGCGTAGAAGTGGACATTGCCCTTTTTGAAGGAATAGTACGACTGCCCGTTCATGTTGAAAAATTTGTAGAAACGCTCGTTCGGATCGTCGTGGTTACCCAACGCCGCGTAGAACTGTACACCGGTATCGAGCAGCGGTTTGTAGGGGATTTCGAACTTCTTCAAAAAGTCGTCCGGACTCTTGCCCCCGTAGATGTTGTCGCCCAGCATGATCACAAAGGTGAAAGGAAACTTCTCATGAAACTGCAGCATGCGTTGCGCGACGTCGTATTGCGGAGGAGCGCCCGTACCCATATCCCCGATGGCGGCGAACCGAACCGAGCCGGCATGGATGGGCAGAGTGACATCCTGCGCCTGCAAGGACCAGCTCAATGGACTCAGGAAAAGAACGAAAAGTACGATTAGCCTCGGCATCATTTCTTTCTGGGTAAGAGATTAAGGAAAGGCGCCGGGTATGAAATCGATGACCAGCCTGGCTTCCGTGTCTTGCAGGACGAAATCGTGGCCGACGATCCGGTATGCTATCCGCTCTGGTAACTGGGGCAGGCGGAGAAGCAGAGTAGGAGGAACCGTGGTCAGCGGCAGATGCTCAGGATAAGCGCCATTTACGCTCAGCCGCAAGCTTGCCACGGGTTCCCCCTGGCGTATGGTTTTGCGGGCGTTGGCAGATCCCTGCAGCGTGCTGCGGATGATCTTGAGGAACTGTTCGCTGATATCAGGGGTAAAGATGTCGCCCTGCTTGGCGCCGGCGCGCGCCTCGTGGATGGCTTGCGCGAGCGTATGGCGGCGATCGACGATCTCGTCCTGACGTTTGGTGATGCGTTCCCGCGGCAGCGCTTTTCGCAGTTTGACGTACTCTTGCACCAGCCGTGTGAATTCCTGGAACATCCGGGGCTCGGGGCCGCCCGGCGAGATCTGGGGAGGCGCCGCCGTGGCAGGAATTCGGAGCGCCCCCGCCAGCACGACTGCGAAAACGGTGGTGCGCAAGGGCCGGCGCATCCGTCAGCGGGCCTCCCTGCCCATTTCCTCGACGGCCTCTCGGACGGCTGTCTTGACGGCGTGCTTCACCGTCGATTTCAACTCCGAATTGCCCAGCGCATCCTTGCCGGCTTTTGCAACCGCCTGCTTAATGGCTTTCTTGAAGGCCGTCTTCAGTGGCGGCATCTCTTTGGCTAGAGCCCTGGTGACCTTGGCTGTTGGTTTAGGGCTTTCCGCCGCAGCGCTTGTTTTCGCCGCGTCATGAGCTTCGTCAAATCCCGTGGATGCCCAGTCTTCTTCGAAGGTCGCGACCAACGCGTTCACCACCTTCTGATCCCGAACGATGATGCCGATTTCGCGCCGCAGATCCAACTCCGCCTGTCGCAGGCTCTGGCTGCCCACGAAAGCCTGGCTGCCGTCCCGGATAATCGTCCGGGTGTGCAAACGCATGCTGCTCAGGGGCGCCACTGGCAGGTTCGCGTTTTTAGCCGCGGTGCTCCCGATAATCTTGACGTCCAGACCCGCCTTGGCATGGTCCGCGAGCAGACGCAGAATCTGCCGGTCGGCGATCTTGGGGTCATAGATCAGCAGCTGTTTGCGGGCTTGTTTGATGAACGCGGAGAGCTGCTTGCGCGCATTCGCAGGACTGACGACAAACGCGTTGAGACCGGACGTGTACGTCTTGCGGTTGAGATCCGACTCGAATAACTTCAGCGCCTCTTGAACGATCTTGCCGCCCTTGGTGACGATTCCAAAACCACGACTGTGGTCGATATCGATGTGGACGAAATTGAATGACAGAAGCAATAAAGTCCGCCGGTCGATAATCATCATCTTGCCGTGGTAGCGAATCAAGTCATCCGCTGTGCGCCCCACCGTGATGCCAGCCTCCAGAAAGCGCGTCTCCAGGCTGCGCAGCCTCGACTCGCCACCCCGGTTGGTGTGGGCGATCAGCGCGCGTACGGCAATGCCTTGACGCGAGGCTACTTTTAAGGCAGTCTCAAGCTCCTTCCAGTCCATTCGGAAGATGAGAATGTCAATATTCTTCTTGGCGCTCTTGATGGCCGAAAGAAGAGGCGCTACGCCATCGCGCGGTTGAACCAGCAGTTTCAAACGGTATCCCTTCATGCTCAGGACAGCACGTGGCGGGCCAGTCATCCCAACCCCGCGGGTTGACGCTCGACCCGCGTGCAAGTACGAACCCCAGGCCACTTGCCATTGCGGAGGTGACCATCCGAGGTCACCTGACCGAATGCGGTCGGATCAGATTTCATAGCCTCCCCCCGCGCAACTCGCACACCGGGCCGCGGATGCAATTCAAACGGGCACGGACGTGCCTCTAACCTGTCAGGAATTCCACAATGAAGAACAAACTCCTTAGCCCCTTTTGCATTCTCAGCGCCCTGGCCTTTGCCCTCCCCGCCGCCGCCTACCAGGCGCCCGATAGCCTGCCTTCCGGAGCTGCGTCTTTGTGGCGCGATCGGGGCAACATCGAATCGCTCAATCTGCTCTATGGGGCCGGCGGCAAGGAACATCAGCCCGCCGGGAAGTTCACATTTGTCAAAGAGGACAAGCAGGGTACCGCACCTAAGTTCGAAATCGTCGACCAGCAAGGCATCCACTGGAAGGTCAAACTCGGTGAAGAGACCAAGTCCGAAACCGCGGCGAGCCGCTTGGTGTGGGCAGCGGGTTACTTTACCGACGAGGACTACTACTTGCCAGAGATACGCGTGGACAACATGGCCAAACTCTCCCGCGGCCAGGACTTTGTATCTGCTGACGGCGTCGTGCGCGGTGTCAGGCTGGAGCGCAGCATCAAAGGGCAAAAGAAAAGCGGAAATTGGAGCTGGTTCAAAAATCCCTTCACAGGAACAAAAGAACTCAGCGGATTGAAAGTCATGATGGCGCTCATCAACAATTGGGATTTGAAAGAGATCAACAATGCCATCTATCAGGA
>Ga0207695_10001341_pt1 | contig 41772 bp, 33 predicted proteins | sample KBSC54metaG_FD_184354 | JGI IMG/M metagenome (GOLD analysis project Ga0207695, IMG submission 184354) | Corn rhizosphere microbial communities from Kellogg Biological Station, Michigan, USA - KBS C5-4 metaG (SPAdes) (version 2) | ecosystem: Host-associated > Plants > Roots > Rhizosphere > Soil...
CAACTCCTGCATGGTCTGACGCACGTCCTGCTGCAACGGTGCGTCCTCAGACAGGGTCCGTTCGGCCGCGCTGAGCGTCTTGCGCGCATCGCGCATGGCGGCGGTGATTTCCGGTGCGACGTCGTTATTGATCTTGTTCATGGTCTGCTCCGCGCCGGTCAGGGTGCGGTTGAGCGTCGCCAGCGTCTTGCGCAGGTCGTCGCCAATCTTGTCGAACGGCACCTTGCTGAGCTTGCGCGTGATGTCGCCGATCTGGTTCTGGATCTCGTCGAGGCTGTTCGGTATCGTCGGGAACACCAGCGGCGTCCTCTCGATATCGATCTGCGCCGGCGCCGCATTCGGGAAAAAGTCGAGCGCCACGTACACCTGTCCGGTCAACAGACTGCCACTGCGCAGTTGTGCACGCAGGCCGCGCGAGACCAGATACTTCAGGCGCTGACGCGGCGTGTAGCGGGACTCCTGCTGCTCGTTGAACTTGCGACCGAGGCGATCCGGATACAGCTGCACCACCACCGGCATCACGAACTCGCGGGTCTTGTCGTCGTACTCGATGCCGATCGACTTGACCTCGCCCAGCACCACGCCGCGGAAGTCGACCACCGCGCCCGGTTCGAGGCCGCGCAAGGACTGGTTGAAGTACAACAGCACGGTTTGCGAGCGGCCGTCCGGCTCCTTCATCGCCGCCGCTTCGTCTTCGGCCAGGCGGAAGCTGGTGTTTTCCTTGGCGGGCGCCGGCGAATCGAGATCGTCGATGCTTTTGAAGGCGATGCCGCCGAGCACCACCGTCGCCAGGGACTGGGTATGCAGCTTGAATCCGCTGGCGTTGATCTGCATGTCGAAACCGCTGGCATGCCAGAAGCGTGAGCTGATGCCCACGAACTTGTCGTAAGGGGCATTGATGAAGATGCGCAGCGTCACGCCGCGGCCATCCTGATCGAGGTCATACGCCGCGACCTGGCCGACCTTGATGCGGCGGTAGAACACCGGCGAACCGATGTCGACCGAGCCGAGATCGGATGCATGCAGCACGAATTGCTTGCCGGAGGTATCGCGCGTAATGATGGGGGGTTGCTCGAGGCCCGCGAATTCTTTCTTGGTTTCTTCCGACTTGCCGGCGTCGGCGCCGATGTAGGCGCCCGACAGCAAGGTGTTCAGGCCGGAAATGCCCGATGCCGCTACGCGCGGACGCACCACCCAGAAGCGGGTATCGTCGGCGGTGAAGCTTTCCGCTTCCTTGGTCAGTTGCACCGTGGTGACCACATGCGAGCGATCCTTGCTGAGCGTGATCGACTGCACCTGGCCGATGTCCACGTCCTTGTACTTGACTTTGGTCTTGCCGGCCTCGAGGCCTTCGGCCGAGATAAAACTGATGGTGATGATCGGTCCGCGTTCGACCAGGATCTTGGCCACCAGCGTCAGGCCGACCACGGCGGCGACGATGGGGATCATCCAGACCAGCGAAGGCAGCCAATTGCGGCGGCGCTCGCGTTTGGGTTCCGGCCGGTTCGGCGGCGAGGGGGACAATGGCGGCGTCGTTGGTTCAGTCATTCATATCCTTTTTTTGTTGCTCTTTATCTGTCGCCTGACCGGCTTCCGGATCGACCTCATCCCAGATCAGGCGCGGGTCGAAGCTCAGCGACGCCAGCATGGTAAACACCACCACCGAGCCGAACGCCGCCACGCCGATGCCGGCGGTGATCTTGGCGAATCCTTCTATCTGCACCAGTCCCGTCAGCAGCGACACCACGAAGACGTCCAGCATCGACCAGCGGCCGATGGTTTCCACTACCCGATACAACTTGGCGCGCTGCAGCCGCTGCCAGCTGCTGCGGCGGCGCGCGCTGACGGTCAGGATGATCAGCGCCACCAGCTTGAACAGCGGCACCATGAAACTGGCGACAAACACCACGATCGCCAGCTCCCACGACCCCGATACCCAAAAATACACGATGCCGCTCATGATGGTGTCGCGCTGCTCGTCGAGCAGCGTCGAGGTGATCATCACCGGCATCAGATTGGCCGGAATGTACATGATGCAGGCGGCGATCAGGAACGCCCACGTGCGATTGAGACTGTCGATACGGCGCCGATGCAGCGGTGCATGGCAGACTTCGCATTGTTCGTCCTGTTGCGCGCCCTGCCAGACCGTGCCGCAGTGGTGGCAAGGGAAAATATCGGTGCCGATGGCGCTGTCGAGGTCAGGTATAGCCGCAACCGGTTGCGAGGCGCCGTCGATGCCGTCCACGCCGGTGTTGTGCGTACCCGCGCTCATCGCACCGCCTCCCCGCCATCGCCGCGTTCGCTGACCAGGATGCGCCACAGGTAACGCGGATTGAACGACACCACCACAGTCAGCAGGATGGTCAGCGCGCCAAACGCCCAGAGGGCGACGCCCGGCACCACGGCCGCCATGTTGGACAATTTCACCAGCGCCACCAGCACGCCGAGCAGGAATACTTCGACCATGCCCCAGGGACGGACGATCTGCATCAGGCGCAGCAATATCTTCACGCCGGGACGATGTCCATCATGGATGTCATGCGCGAACGGCAGCAACAGATAAAGCAACACCAGCATCTGCATCAGCGGGAACAGAATCGTCGTCGCCAGCACCAGCATCGCCACCAGCGACATGCCCTCGCCATTGAGCACCATCACCGCGCCGAACAGCGTGGTGTCGCTGGTCAGGCCCTGCAATTCGATCTGCACGATGGGGAAGCTGTTCGCGATCACGAACATGATCAGGCTCGCCACCGTCAACGGCAACAAGCGCTCCAGGCGGCTGCCGGTATCGCGTTCGAGCTCGGCGCCGCAGCGCAGGCAGCGGGCCACCTCGGCATGTGCGAGCACCGGCCGGCGATGGATGGCGTCGCACTCTTCGCAAACGATCAGGTCCGGGCGCTCTTGCATGGAGAGGGAGAAAGGCTCAAATTGATGACTTAGTGGTTAATTAAGGAAACTTGGATTCTAACAACAAAAAATGACCAGACCGGCTCGCTTTCCGCGGATATTGCGCCTGATCGGACAGATAAAGCTTGACAATTCAAACGGCAATCTTCTAAAGTGGACGAATGAACTCCGCAACACAATTCTCCCTGACACTATCGCACTTCGCTGGCGCCCTGCTAGCGTTGCTACTAGTGACGCTACTACCAGCTTCGCGCTGATCCAAGTTTCCCCCCTGGTTTTTGCAGTTTCCTCGCTGGTCATGGTCTGAAAAGCATCCGAAATGGGTCTTCAGGCACACTTGGCGGCACAATTAAAAAGTTGTAAATTTTTCCTGAAAAGCCGTTCATGCATTTCACGTCCATCACTGCATTCCTGATTTCCGGCGAACTGATCGCTGCGACTGTCGTTGCACGTGCGCTGGCGTCTCTGCTGCTAAAACTACCGATCGGTCGCCTGGCCTTGCGCTAGTGGCAGTCAGGCGGCCCTACTTCCAGCCACATCGGATGATTTCCCCAGTTACGTTTCTCTGTACAGCAGTGACCAATTAAAGAGGTTCCACCATGATGTTAAGCAACCCGGCAGCAAAATACCGCGCATTCCCGACGATCCCGTTATCTGATCGCACCTGGCCCAATCAGTTCATTTCCAAGCCGCCCATCTGGATGAGCACCGACCTGCGCGACGGCAACCAGGCGCTGATCGAGCCGATGAGCCCGGAACGCAAGCTGCGCTTCTTTGAAATGCTCCTGCAAATCGGCTTGAAGGAAATCGAAGTGGGATTCCCTTCCGCTTCGCAAACCGACTTCGACTTCGTGCGCAAGCTGATCGAAGAGAACCGCATCCCCGACGACGTCACCATCATCGTGCTGACCCAGTCGCGCGAAGAACTGATCCGCCGTACCATCGATTCACTGGCGGGCGCCAAGCAAGCCATCGTGCACCTGTACAACTCGGTCGCACCGGCATTCCGCAAGATCGTCTTCAACATGTCGCGCGACGAAATCAAGAACATCGCCGTCACCGGCACCCAACTGGTCAAGGAATTGACCGACGCCCGTCCGGAAACCCAATGGCGCTACGAATATTCGCCCGAGTCCTTCAGCACCACCGAACTCGACTTCTCCAAGGAAATCTGCGACGCCGTCTGTGAAACCTGGGGCGCGACGCCGGAACGCAAGGTCATCCTGAACCTGCCGTCGACGGTCGAATGCAGCACCCCGAACGTCTACGCCGACCAGATCGAATGGATGTGCCGCAACCTGAAATACCGTTCATCCACCATCATCTCGGTGCACCCGCATAACGACCGCGGCACCGCCGTCGCCTCTGCCGAACTGGCCGTCATGGCCGGCGCCGATCGCGTCGAAGGCTGCCTGTTCGGCAATGGCGAACGCACCGGCAACGTCGATCTGGTCACGCTGGCGTTGAACCTGTACACGCAAGGCGTCAACCCGGGCCTGGACTTCTCCGACATCGACACCGTGCGCCAGTGCGTCGAAGAATGCAACCAGATCCCGGTCCACCCGCGCCATCCTTACGTCGGCGACCTGGTCTTCACGGCCTTCTCCGGCTCGCACCAGGACGCGATCAAGAAAGGTTTCGCCAAGCAGCAAGCCGATGCCATCTGGGAAGTGCCTTACCTGCCGATCGACCCGGCCGACCTGGGCCGCAGCTACGACGCTGTGATCCGCGTCAACAGCCAGTCCGGCAAGGGCGGCATGGCTTACCTGCTGGAACAGGAATACGGCCTGGCCCTGCCGCGCCGCCTGCAGATCGAGTTCAGCCGCGCCATCCAGCGCGAAGCCGACGCCAGCGGCAAGGAAATCGTCGCCACCGACATCTACACGATCTTCAAGGCCGAGTACCTGGATCGCAGCGCGCCGTATGTCTACCGCGCGCACCGCATGTCGGAAGATTCCTCGCATGAAGAATCGATCAAGATCGAAGTCGACATCGAGCGCAACGGCGAGAAGACCACCGTACGCGGCACCGGCAACGGTCCGATCGACGCCTTCGTCAATGCGCTGGGACTGGACATCAAGCTGATGGATTTCCACGAACACGCCATCGGCGCCGGCGCCAACGCGCAAGCCGCCAGCTACATCGAACTGCGCCTGAACGAAGCGCCGACCGGTTTCGGCGTGGGCATCGACGCCAACATCGTCACCGCATCGTTCAAGGCCGTCCTCAGCGCCGTCAATCGCCAGATCGCGATCGACCAGAGCGCCAACCAGTCTTCTTCGCCAAAAGCGAAAGCAGCCTGATTCGGGATCACGTTAAAAAAGCCGCCGGTTTATCCAACCGGCGGCTTTTTTTGTGCCTCGGATCATTTTTACAGCGATCGCGCCAATCGAATTCCGCTGTACTGCCAGCAAGCCGTGGCCGGGAAGAAGTTGCGGTAGCTCGTGCGCGAATGCCCGAGCGGTGTGGCGCCCGACGAGCCGCGCAAGACGTATTGATTGACCATGAACTTGCCGTTGTATTCGCCCACCGCGCCGTCGGGAATCGCATAGCCCGGATACGGCGCATAGCTGCTCGAAGTCCACTGCCATGCCGTGCCGAAGAATTGCCGGCCCTCGTTGCCCAACTGCCCGGCGGCATATTCCCACTCCGCTTCGGTGGGCAAGCGCGCACCAGCCCAGCGCGCGAACGCGTCGGCCTCGTAATAGGACAGATGCAGCACCGCCGCATGCGGGTCCAGCGGCAGCATGCCATGCAGCGTGAACTCGCGCCAGGCGCCGTCCTCCTGACGCTGCCAGTACAGCGGATGCACGATGTGATTGCTGCTGCGCCAGTCCCAGCCAGCCGACAGCCAGTAGGCGGGATTCTCGTAACCGCCCTGCTCGACGAACATCAGGTATTCGATATTGCTGATCAGGCGCGAGCCGATCGCGAATGATTCGACGAACTGGCGATGCGACGGCAGCTCGTTGTCGAAACAGAATCCGCCGCGCTCCTTATTTCCGTAACCGATTTCCACCACGCCGGCGTCGAAGGCATTCCACTCCAGCTCGGTCTGCACCGGCATGGCCTGCAAGGCGCGCGGCAGGTAGGCTGGCTTCAGCGGATTGAGTGACAGCAGGTGCTTGAGGTCGGTCAGGATCAGCTCCTGATGCTGCTGCTCGTGTTGCATGCCCAGTTCCAGCAGGCGCAGGCAATTGTCATCACACACATCCGACAGCAGCAGGGCCTGCATGCGCAGGTCGATGTTGGCGCGATAGGCGCGGACCTCGGCCAGCGACGGCCGCGTCAGCATGCCGCGCTGAGGGCGTGGATGCTTGTCGCCGACGCCTTCGTAATACGAATTGAACAGCACGCGGAAGGCCGGGTGGAATGGCGCAAAGTCGGGCTCGTATGTTTCGAGGATGAAGGTTTCGAAGAACCAGCTGGTGTGCGCCAGATGCCACTTGACCGGGCTGGCGTCGGGCATCGACTGCGCACCGCAATCCTCATCGGACAATGGCGTTGCGAGGATCATCGAATATTCGCGCGTGCGCAGGAAATCGTCGACGATGCCCGCATTGCTTGCCGCCAGTACTGCCGTCTCGTTATGCATGCTGCTCATCTCCTTTTGTACCTCTTCGTGCGTGATGCCGGGGTCTGCTTACACCGGCCGCGCGTAACATAGCATGAACCATTTCTGCGGGTCGAACCACATCTTGGCCTGGCCGAAACCAGCCTCGTGCAGCAGGTCGCTGAAACCATCCGGCGTGAATTTATAGCTGTTTTCGGTATGGATGCGCTCGCCCTGGCGGAAGGTTCGCTCGCCGCCGCACCATGTCACCTTCAGGTCGTGGCGCGCCTCCAGATGCATTTCGATGCGCGACAATTCAGGATTGAAGAAACCGCGATGCTGCCAATCGGCGATCACGAAATCGCTGCCGAGGAGGCGATTGACGTGCAACAGCGCATTGCGGTTGAACGCCGCCGTCACCCCAAGCGCGTCGTCGTAGGCCGCGTCGAGCACCGCCTTGTCCTTGACCAGGTCAATGCCCAGCAAGACACCGCCGCCTTCGCCCAATTGCAAACCGTGGCGCATGCGACGCAGGAATTGCAGCGCCTCTTCCGGCGCGAAATTGCCGAGCGACGAACCGGGATAAAAAAACAGGCGATTTTCGCGTCCGACCGTCGACGGCAGTTGCAGCGAGGCGGAAAAATCCATCGCGATTTCCTGCATCGGAATCGCCGGGAATTTTTGCCGCAAGCCGTTCACCGCCTCGCGCAAGAATTCCGTCGAGATATCGATCGGCACATACTGACGCGGCTGCAGGGAAGGGAACAGGCGCGCCGCCTTGGCGCAATTGCCCGCACCCAGGTCAATCATGGTCACGCCCTTGCCGACCGTCGCGGCAATGTCGTCGGCATGCTGATCGAAGATCTGCGCTTCAGTACGGGTCGGATAGTATTCCGGCAACGCGCAGATCGCTTCGAACAAGGTGGAACCGAGCGCGTCGTAAAAATATTTGGGAGAAATGCTGGCAATATCGGCCATCAGGCCGTCTTGCAATTCGCTCCGGATGGGACAGGGTTCTGACCAATCGTCCTGCATGTCCTGCAACAATCGTTGAGCCAATTTGCTCTCCTTGTTGAAACGGCATGAAACATCGTGAACGCGTTCGGCACGGTAGTCGCGCATGCAATACACTAGACCGCGTTCAAAGAACCAGATATGGCGTGCACCCTGCGCATTTCAAGCTCTCGCTGCCAGGAAATGACCGGCGGCTTGCATATCCGGCAAATGCATATACTTATGCATTCTATCGACTTGCAATCAATCGCGTGGTTCACCGCCCGATAAAAATTCCGACATCCAGCCGCCAAAGTTGCTTCATCAACATCAAGAATCTTGCCAACATGTCATCAAGCGTCAAACCAGAACCAGCCAAAGGCAGCATCAAAACCCTGATCGGCCTGCTCCCCTTCCTGAAACCCTACAAGCGTCAATTCATGCTGGCCGGCCTGGCGCTGATCGTGGCGGCTGCGGCCACACTGGCAATTCCCTATGCCTTCCGGCAAATGATCGATCTGGGCTTTGGCAAAAGCGGCATCGGCGGTGCCGACGCCGCGGCGAGCACGCTGCACATCGACCTGTACTTCCTCGCGCTGTTCGGCGTCGCCTGCATCCTGGGCGTGGCGACTGCAGCGCGCTTCTACATGGTGTCATGGCTGGGCGAACGCGTCACGGCGGACCTGCGCAGCGCCGTCTATGCCCATGTCGTCACGCAAAGCCCGCAGTTCTTTGAAACCACCAAGACCGGCGAAGTGCTGTCGCGCCTGACCACCGACACCACGCTTATCCAGACCCTGGTCGGCACCAGCATCTCGATGGCGTTGCGCAATGGACTGCTCTTCATTGGCGGCATGGTCATGCTGTTCATCACCAGCGTCAAACTGTCCTCCATCATCATCGTGATGCTGGCGGCGGTGGTGCTGCCGATCGTGTTTTACGGCCGCCGCGTGCGCAAGCTGTCGCGTGAATCGCAGGACCGCGTGGCCGACGCCTCGGCGCTGGCAGGTGAAATCCTCAACGCCATGCCGACCGTGCAAGCGTTCACGCATGAAGAGATCGAAGCCAAACGTTTCGGCACCTCCGTCGAACGTGCGTTCCACACCGCCATGCAGCGCATCCGCGCGCGTTCGGTGCTGACCATGATGGCGATCCTGCTGGTGTTCGGCGCCATCGTGTTCGTGCTGTGGCTGGGCGCGCATGCCGTCGTGCAAGGCAGCATGAGCGGCGGCCAGCTCGGCCAGTTCATTCTGTACGCCTCGCTGGTGGCCGGTTCCATCGGCGCCCTGTCGGAAGTGTTGGGCGACACCCAGCGCGCCGCCGGCGCCACCGAACGCCTGCTCGACCTGCTGGCCGCGCAGTCGCCGGTGCAGTCGGTGCTGCTGCCCGAGACACTGCCGCCGCGCACCGCCAACGGCGCCGCCCTGCGACTGGATGATGTGGTGTTCCACTATCCGTCGCGCCCTGACAGCAACGCGCTGATGCATCTGTCGCTGGACATCAAACCCGGCGAAACGATTGCCGTGGTCGGCCCGTCCGGCGCCGGCAAGACCACGCTATTCCAGCTGCTGTTGCGCTTCTATGATCCGCAGCACGGCAAGATCACGCTGGACGGCGTCGACATCCGTTTCCTGACCTTGGCTGCGCTGCGCAACGCCATCGGCATCGTGCCGCAAGACACCGTGATCTTTTCCGAGAACGCGCTGGAGAACATCCGCTTCGGCCGCGCCGACGCCAGTGACGAAGAAGTCATTGCGGCCGCCAAGATGGCCGCCGCGCATGAATTCATCGAGCGCCTGCCGCAGGGTTATCAATCCTTCCTCGGCGAGCGCGGCGTGCGCCTGTCCGGCGGCCAGCGCCAGCGCATCGCGATTGCACGCGCCCTGCTGAAGAATCCGCCGCTGCTGCTGCTCGATGAAGCCACCAGCGCGCTCGACGCCGAATCGGAGCGGCTCGTGCAGATGGCGCTGGAAGCTGCCATGGTCGGCCGCACCACGCTGGTCATCGCACATCGCCTGGCGACCGTGCAGCGCGCCGACCGCATCGTGGTGGTGGAGCATGGCCGCATCGTCGAGACCGGCACGCATACCGAACTGATCGCGCGGGATGGTCTCTACGCCAGCCTGGCGGCGCTGCAGTTCAATACCGATTGAGGGTGCCGGCAGAACTCCGGCGTCCTCGTACGCGGTTTCAAAAAATAAAATAGACTTTCGGTTTCAGGCAACAACCACTTTCCGTCATTTCCTTAATCCGCGAATACGTGAATGCGCGCCCTCTTTTTCCGGCGCGCCACGCGCACCACCAGGAGTTTCCGATGAGCAGCAAACTGTTTTCTCCGTTCACCTTGCGCGGACTGACCCTGCCCAACCGTATCGTCGTCTCGCCGATGTGCCAATACTCCTCGCAGGACGGCTTCATCAACGATTGGCACCTGGTGCATCTGGGCAGTCGCGCCGTCGGCGGCGCCGGACTGGTGATCGTCGAAGCCGCCGGCGTGCTGGCCGAAGGCCGCATCACACCGGAAGACGTCGGCATCTGGAAAGACGAACACATCGAACCGCTGCAACGGCTCACGCGTTTCATCGAAACCCAAGGCTCGTTCGCCGGCATCCAGCTGGCCCATGCCGGCCGCAAAGCCAGTGCATGGCGTCCGTGGGCCGGCAAAGCCGGCACCGTGCCGGCGGCCGAAGGCGGCTGGGAAACCGTCGGCCCCTCGGCGCTGTCGTTCGACGCCACGTTCAAGCCGCCGGTCGAGTTGAGCGTCGCCGCCATCGCCGAACGCGTGCAGGCATTTGCGGATGCCGCCCAGCGCGCGCTCAAGGCCGGCTTCAAGGTGGTCGAAGTGCATGCCGCCCACGGCTACCTGCTGCATGAATTCCTGTCGCCGCTGAGCAACCAGCGCACCGACCAATATGGCGGCACGCTGGAAAACCGCGCACGCTTCCTGCTGGAAGTCGTCGCCGCCGTGCGCAAGGTATGGCCGGCCGACCTGCCGCTGTTCGTACGCGTGTCGGCCACCGACTGGACAGAAGGCGGCCTGACGCCGGACGACATCGTTGCCGTCTCGCGCCTGCTGCGCGAGGCGGAAGTCGATCTGGTGGACGTTTCCAGCGGCGGCAATGTCGCCACCGCCGTGATCCCGACCGGGCCGGGCTATCAGACGGCCTTCTCCGCGCGCGTGCGCAACGAAGCCAAAATTGCCACGGGAACCGTCGGCATGATCACTGACGCCACCCAGGCAGAACACGTGTTGCGTACCGATCAAGCCGACCTCGTGCTGCTGGCGCGCGAGCTGTTGCGCGATCCGTATTGGCCGCTGCACGCCGCCGATGAGCTCAAGGAAAACGTCGCGTGGCCGCCGCAATACGTGCGCGCCGCGTCGAGCAAGACACCGCTGCGCGAGAACGTCGACTACAGCGATCTGGATTAATTGTTCCCCTGCGCCGGCCTGCCGGGTCGGCGCGGTTTTTTACGGCATGGTATAAATAACGCCTGCCTTTCATTTCCGCATTGAGCCGTTGCCGGCCGTGAATTAACGCCGCTGCACTGCTTCAAGCCGACACCTATCACCCACCCGATCTGCAAAGAGATATCCATGTACAAAGACGTCCAACTCTTCATCGACGGTCGCTGGACCGCCAGCGTTTCCGAGCGCACCATTGCGGTCGTCAATCCGGCCACCGAAGAAGTCATCGGCCACATCGCCCACGCCAACAAGCAAGATCTCGACGCTGCACTGGCTTCCGCACAAAAAGGTTTTGACACCTGGCGCAAGGTCTCCGCGTTCGAGCGCTCCAAGATCATGCGCAAGGCCGCCAACATCCTGCGCGAGCGCGCCGATGAAGTGGCGCTGCTGATGACACTGGAACAAGGCAAGCCGCTGGCCGAAGCCAAGGCCGAAACCCTCGGCGCCGCCGACACCATCGACTGGTTCGCCGAAGAAGCCCGCCGTACCTACGGCCGCCTGGTGCCGGCGCGCGTGCCGAACGCCTATCAGATGGTGATCAAGGAGCCGGTCGGTCCTGTCGCTGCGTTCACGCCGTGGAACTTCCCGCTCAATCAAGTCGTGCGCAAGCTGTCCGCCGCGCTGGCTGCTGGTTGCTCCATCATCGTCAAGGCACCGGAAGAAACTCCGGCCTCGCCGGCCGAACTGATCCGCGCGTTTGCCGATGCCGGCATCCCTGACGGCGTGGTCAACCTGGTCTACGGCGTGCCGTCGGAAATCTCCGAATACCTGATCCCGCATCCGATCATCAAGAAGATTTCCTTCACCGGCTCGACCCCGGTCGGCAAGCAACTGGCCGCGCTGGCAGGCACCCACATGAAGCGCGCCACCATGGAACTGGGCGGTCACGCACCGGCCATCGTGTTCGACGATGCCGACATCGACGCCGCCGCCAAGCAACTGGCGATGGCCAAGTTCCGCAACGCCGGCCAGGTGTGCGTGTCGCCGACCCGATTCCTGGTGCAAAAAAATGTGTTCGAGGCCTTCGTCGACAAGTTCATCACCGTCGCCAGCCAGCTCAAAGTGGGCGACGGCACGGTTGCAGGCACCACCATGGGACCGGTCGCCAACAAGCGCCGCATCCCCGCATTGGAAGCATTGATCAGCGATGCGATGGAACAAGGCGCGCAATTGCGCTTCGGCGGCAAGCGCGTCGGCGACAAGGGCTACTTCTTCGAGCCGACCGTGCTGACCAACGTGCCGTTGTCGGCACGTGCGATGAATGAAGAGCCGTTCGGTCCGCTGGCGCTGATCAACTCCTTCGATACGCTCGACGAAGTGATCGCCGAAGCCAACCGCCTGCCGTTCGGCCTGGCTGCCTACGCCTACGCCAAGTCGGCTCAGACCAAGCACGCGCTGTCGTCGCGCGTTGAAAGCGGCATGATCACCATCAACCATCTCGGCCTGGCCCTGCCGGAAGTGCCGTTCGGCGGCATCAAGGACAGCGGCTACGGTTCCGAAGGCGGCACCGAAGCGATCGAAGCTTACGTCAACACCAAGTTCGTTTCGCAGCTGGACGTGTAAGCGCCCTGCACGGCTACAAAAAAGCCCGCGCTCTTGATTGAGCGCGGGCTTTTTTCATTGCGTGCCGATGCGGCGAAATTATTTGGACTGCTTGTGTTTGCGACCGTGGCAGTGGCAGTCGACGACATGGTCGTCAATGACGCCGATGCCTTGCAGATAGGCATAAATGATGGTCGAACCGACGAACTTGAAGCCGCGCTTGAGCAGGTCTTTGGACACCTGGTCCGAGAGCGCCGTCTTGGCCGGCGCGTCGCTCAGACTTTTCCATTTGTTGCGAATCGGCTTGCCGTCCACATACGCCCACAGGAAGGGATCGAGGCCGCCGACTTCGTCGCGCAGACGCAGATAACTCTGAGCATTGGTGATGGTCGCCGCCACCTTCAGGCGATTGCGGACGATGCCAGGATCGGCCAGCAGCTTGGCCACCTTGGCGTCGGTGTAGCGCGCGATCTTTTCCGGATTCCATTGATCGAAGGCGGCGCGGTAAGTCTCGCGCTTGTTGAGCACAGTCTCCCAGCTGAGGCCGGCTTGCGCGCCTTCCAGGTTGAGCATTTCAAACAGGCGCGTCTCGTCGTGGCAAGGCACACCCCATTCTTCGTCGTGGTAAGTCACGTAGCGCGGGTTGGCGAGATTGACCCAGGCGCAGCGTTGTACGCTCATCTATTCCTCACTCATTTCATAAAGGCCACAAGGGCGGTTCATCCATCAGCGCGATCTGCTCGCGCAACTCCAGAATCCTGTCCTGCCAGTAACGCTGCGTATTGAACCACGGGAAGGCTTGCGGGAACGCCGGGTCTTCCCAGCGCCGCGCCAGCCATGCCGAATAATGAATCAAACGCAGTGTGCGCAGCGCTTCGATCAGGTACAGCTCACGCTGCTCGAATTCGCAGAAACTTTCATAGCCAGCCAGCAGATCGGACAGCTGGCGCACCATCTCGCCGCGCTCGCCCGACAACAGCATCCATAAATCCTGGATCGCCGGACCGCTGCGGCTGTCGTCGAAGTCGACGAAATGCGGACCGGCATCGGTCCACAAGACGTTGCCGACGTGGCAGTCGCCATGCAGACGCAACTGCCTGATGTCGCCGGCACGGTCGAAGCAGCGACGCACGCCATCCAACGCCAGGTCGACCGTGCTCTTGTACGAACTCAGCACATCCATCGGGATGAAATCATTGGCCAGCAGATAGTCACGCGGCTCTTCACCGAAGGTGGCGATGTTCAGCGCAGGCCGGTGCGCAAAAGGACGCTGCATGCCGACCGCGTGGATGCGGCCGATGAAGCGCCCCAGCCATTCCAGCGTGTCGGGGTTGTCGAGCTCGGGCGCGCGACCACCGTGACGCGTGAAGGCGGCAAAGCGGAAGCCCTGGAATTCCTGCAGGCTGCGCCCGTTGGACAGCAGCATCGCCGGCACGACCGGAATTTCCTGCTCGACCAGTTCGCTGACGAAAGCATGTTCTTCGAGGATCGCTTCATCGCTCCAACGCTGCGGCCGGTAAAACTTCGCCACCAGCGGCGGACCGTCCTCCATGCCGACCTGGTAGACCCGGTTCTCATAGCTGTTGAGCGCCAGCAAGCGGCCGTCGCCGTACAGGCCGACGCTGTCGAGTGCATCGAGCACGGTGTCCGGCGACAGCCCGGCGAAGTTGAATACGGTGGTGGAATCGGTCATGGCTGCCATTGTACGTGCCTGCGGAGCGCTGCGGTAATCCTCGCCTCGCGCGCCAATAGCAATTAAACTGCGGTTTTATTCGCAATACGGACGTCCACCATGCAACTTGACCAACCACTCTCCGACGAAGAGTTCGACGAACTCGACGATTTCCTGCTGTCCGACCGCTGCGCCGAAGACGCCATGACCATGGATACGCTGCACGGCTTCCTCACCGCGCTGGTAATCGGCCCGCAGGAAATCCTCATGGCCGAATGGCTGCCGCGCGTTTGGGGCAGCAAGCCTGAGGACACGCCCAAGTTCAAGAACCCGAAAGAAGCCGAACGCATCACCGGCCTGATCGCGCGCTCGATGAACGAAATCGCCATCACGCTGGAAGTCGCGCCCAAGGAATATGAACCGCTGTTCTGCGAGCGTGAGCACGAAGGCAAGAGCTTGCTCGACGGCGAAGCCTGGTCGTGGGGATTCTGGGAAGGCATCCAGATGCGCGCCAAGGAGTGGGATCCGATTTTCCATTCCAACCTGGCTGAACTGATGCGCCCGATTTACCTGCTCGGCTCGGACGAACTGGAAGAGGAAGAGATCGCGCTGGTTGAAGATCCGGTCAAGACGCACAAGCTGGCGGTGGAAGTGGAATCGGCGATTCCGCACATCTACAAATACTGGCTACCGCATCGCAAGTCGGCGGTGGAAACCGTGCGCCGCGACGGTCCCAAGGCCGGCCGCAATGACGACTGTCCATGCGGCAGCGGCAAGAAGTTCAAGAAGTGCTGTGGCGCCGACAAGGCTTAAGCAACCCGTTCTTGATGCCGTGGTTTATCCCAGATAAACCACGGCGGCATCCCACAGCAGCTTGCAGCCGGCCACGAACAAGGCCGCAATGGTAATCTGGTAGAAGCGCACCTGATCCACCTTCATCAGCAATTTCAACCCCAGCCAATATCCGACCGGCGCCAGTGGCAGCAAAGCCAGCGAGGTCGTCAGGTTGCGCGCGTCGAACAGGCCGAGCAGCACGAACGGCACGACCTTCACTGCATTGATGACCGAAAAGAAAATCACCGAGGTGCCGACGAAGACCAGCTTGTCGAGTTGCTGAGGCGCAAGATAAATCACGAACGGAGGCCCGCCCGCGTTAGCGATGAAACTGGTGAAGCCGGACATCGCCCCCCATATGGAACCGCGTGCGACGCTTGGCGAAGTCGGCTGCAACACCCGGCCGCGGCCGAGCAGGCGCTGCCCCACGAAGCTGATCGACAACACGCCGATCAGCCCGCGCAGCATGGCGTCGGAAGTAAAACGGAAGGTCAGCGCACCGATGGCGATGCCGACCAGCGCGGCGGGAATCAGGATGCGCAGATTGCGCAGGTCGCCTTTGCCGCGAAACGCGATCAGTCCCATGATGTCCATGGCGATCAGCAAAGGCAGCATGATCGCCGCGCCGACCGAAGGCGAGGCAACCAGCGACAAAATGGGAATCGAGAGGATGCCGAGCGAGCCGCCGCCCAGCCCGGACTTGGAAATACCGACGATCAGTACGGCCGGGATCGCCGCTGCGTAGAACAGCGGATCCTGGATCAAGCTGCGGCCTCTTGCCGCACCCGTGCTTGCATCGTCGGCATGGTCATCAGCGGATTACTCCTTGATGAAATGCTCGCGGTAGTACTTCAGCTCTTCGATGGATTCGATGATGTCGGCCAGCGCGGTGTGCTTCTGATGCTTCTTGAAACCGCTGGCCAGCTCGGGCTTCCAGCGGCGGCACAGTTCCTTGAGCGTGGATACGTCGAGGTTGCGGTAGTGAAAGAAGGCTTCCAGCTTGGGCATGCCGCGCGCCATGAAGCGGCGATCCTGGCAAATCGAATTACCGCACATCGGCGACTTGCCCACAGGCACAAAAGGCTTGAGGAAAGCGATCAGCGCGGCCGAGGCTTCTTCTTCGGTCACGGTCGAGGCCTTGACGCGCTCGATCAGGCCGGAACGGCCGTGCGTGCCCTTGTTCCAGGCATCCATGCCGTCGAGGATCTCATCGGACTGGTGGATGGCGAACACCGGGCCTTCGGCCAGCACATTGAGTTCGGGATCCGTTACCACAACGGCAACTTCGATGATGCGGTCGTTGTCCGGATCGAGGCCGGTCATTTCCATGTCGACCCAGATCAGGTTGAACTCGTTTGGACGCGCCGGGATCGTAGAAGGAGCGGCGTTGGTGTCGGTGGCTTGTGACATAATTGTTCTTTCTTCATATTCTGCTTGATTTGCAGCTTAATTCGGCCGCTCAGCCCATCCGGGTCGCGATCTTCATCGAATTTCTTGAGCGGTCTTGACGACCGCCATTTTCGCACAGGGAAAGAATGTATTCACTCACGTTTTCGGTTTTGTTTGTCGGTTTTCTGCTGTTGACCCTGCTCGTCCGGTTCTGGCTCAGTTCGCGCCACATCCGCCACGTGCTGGCGCATCGCAGCGCGGTGCCGGCTGAATTCGCCGAAAAAATCCCGCTCGCGGCGCATCAGAAAGCAGCCGATTACACCGTCGCGCGCACCAAGTTCGGCATCCTCGCGCTGCTGGTGAATGCAGCCGTGCTGGTCGGTTTCACCCTGCTGGGCGGGCTGCAATTGCTGTCGACCTTGCTGCTGCAATGGCTGGGCGGTCCCGGCATGGTTTACCAGTTATGCCTGATCGGGTCCTTCGCGGTGATCTCCGGCCTGATCGATCTGCCGTTCGATTACTACCGCCAGTTCGTGCTGGAAGCGTACTTCGGTTTCAACAAGATGACCCGCAAGCTGTTCTTCCTGGACGCCGTCAAGACCGGCCTGATCGGCGCGGCCATCGGCCTGCCGTTGCTGTGGGTGATCCTGACGCTGATGGAGCAGGCCGGTGCGGTGTGGTGGTTCTATGCGTGGCTGGTGTGGAGCGGCTTCCAACTGCTGATGCTGGTGCTCTATCCGACCGTCATCGCGCCGCTGTTCAACAAGTTCACGCCGCTCGACGACGACAGCCTGCGGGCCCGCATCGAGAGCCTGATGCAGCGCGTCGGCTTCGCCTCGAAGGGCTTGTTCGTGATGGACGGCTCCAAGCGCAGCGCGCACGGCAATGCTTATTTCTCGGGCTTCGGCGCGGGCAAGCGCATCGTGTTTTTCGACACGCTGCTGGCGCGCCTGGCGCCGCACGAAATCGAAGCGGTGCTGGCGCATGAGCTTGGCCATTTCAAGCTCAAGCACATCGTCAAGCGCATCAGCGTGATGTTCGCGATTTCGCTGGCCTTCCTGGCGCTGCTGGGCTACCTCAAGGGCCAGGCCTGGTTCTACACCGGCCTCGGCGTGAACCCGCTGCTGTTCGGCAACAACGACGCCATGGCGCTGATCCTGTTCATGCTGGCGCTGCCGATTTTCACGTTCCTGCTGTCGCCGTTGTCGTCGCTGTCGTCGCGCAAGCACGAGTTCGAAGCCGATGCCTTCGCCGCCCAGCACACCAATGCGCAGGACCTGGTGTCGGCGCTGGTCAAACTGTATGAAGACAATGCTTCGACGCTGACGCCGGATCCGCTGCATTCCGCGTTCTACGATTCGCATCCTCCCGCCTCGCTGCGGATAGGAAAACTGCACGACAAACTGAACGCGGCACACTGAGGAGCACGCCATGACACTGACATCCCAAACCCTGCTGGCGCAAAAGAGCCAGCATCAGGTCGCCGCCTTCACCGATGCCGACATCCAGCAATACCTGCCCCTGGTGCCGGGCTGGACGCTGGAACAAGGCAAGCTGGTCAAGGCGTTTTCTTTCGAGGATTACCATGAGACGCTGGCGTTCGTGAACGCCATTGCCTATGTCATCCACGCCGAAGACCATCATCCGGAACTGGTCGTGACCTACAACCGCTGTATCGCGAAGTTTGATACCCATAGCGTCAACGAAGGACGCGGCGGCTTGTCGATCAACGATTTCATCTGCGCCGCCAAGGTGGATGCGATTTTCCACCAGACGTTTTCCTGAGCATGAGCGCACCCAAAAACAATACTGAAGTCGGCACCGTTATCGCCGCCCACGGCCGCCACTATCTGGCGCAAGTAGGCGAAGAAAAACTGCAATGCGTCACCCGCGGCAAAAAGAGCGACGTCGCCGTCGGCGACAAGATCAACCTCAAGCGCACCTCGGCGAACCAGGCCGTGATCGAATCCATTGCCGAGCGCAAGACCTTGCTGTATCGCTCGGACCAATACAAATCCAAATTGCTGGCCGCCAACGTTACCCAATTGTTCATCGTGGTGGCGACCGAACCGGGTTTTACCGACGACCTGATTTCACGCTCGCTGGTGGCGGCGGAGTCCGCCGGCGTCGCCGCCCACATCATCCTCAACAAAACCGATATCGAAGCAGCGCTGCCGCGCACGCGTGAACGTCTTGAGGTGTACCGCAAGCTGGGCTATCCGATCCACGAAGTGTCGGCAACGGCGCAACCCGAGGCGACCCACGCCACCATCATGCCCTTACTGCAAGGTCAGACCACGATCCTGATCGGTCAATCCGGCATGGGCAAATCATCGATCATCAACCTAATCGTGCCGGACGCCGACATCGCCGTACGCGAAATCTCCGCTGCGCTCGACACCGGCAAGCACACCACCACCTTCACGCGGCTGTATGTGATGACGGACGACACGGCGATCATCGATTCACCGGGTTTTCAAGAGTTCGGCCTGTATCAGTTGAGCGAAGGCATGCTGGAGCGCGCCTTCCGCGAATTCGCGCCGCATCTCGGCCACTGCAAGTTCTACAACTGCCATCATCTGAGCGAGCCCGCTTGTGCGGTGCTGGCAGCAGTGGAAAGCGGCGAAATTGCGCGCATGCGGCATCAGTTGTACGTGCAATTGCTGCATGAGTCGTCGCAGAAGCTGTACTGATTACCGGCCAGACATAGAGAAACCGCCTCGGAATGAAGCGGTTTTTTCGTTAGTATGAAAAGCGCTTCATACAATCCAGGATTCAAAGCCCATTTTAAAATTACAAAATAGCAACGTTTCACCCAGAACACCGTCGGCAGCTCTTGTGGGCACGCGCAGACCGCCGCACAAGGCCTGCCTTTGGGTATCTTTTTGGCCCGAATCCCTTATAATTGAAGCAGTTACAACAATCGGCGGCAGGCGCCCACTGGCCGCCGTTTTTATTTATGGCAATCAAACACTACCTGCAGTTTTCCGACTTTACGCTTGATGAGTATGAGTACGTGATCGAGCGGTCGCGTGTGATTAAACGCAAATTCAAAAACTACGAGCCGCATCATCCGCTGGCCGATCGCACGCTGGTCATGGTCTTCGAAAAGAATTCCACGCGCACCCGCCTGTCCTTCGAAGCCGGCATGCACCAGCTCGGCGGCGCGGCGATCTACCTCAACACCCGCGACAGCCAGCTTGGCCGCGGCGAGCCGATCGAGGACGCCGCCCAGGTGATGTCGCGCATGTGCGACGTCATCATGATCCGCACCTTCGGCCAGGAAATCATTGACCGCTTCGCCGCCTATTCGCGCGTGCCGGTCATCAACGGCCTGACCAACGAACACCATCCCTGCCAGGTACTGGCGGATGTGTTCACCTACATCGAGCAACGCGGCTCGATCAAGGACAAGGTCGTGGCCTGGATCGGCGACGCCAACAACATGCTGTATTCGTGGCTGCAAGCCGCGGAAGTGTTCGGCTTCCACGTCAATGTCTCGACCCCCAAGGGTTACGACATCGACCAGAAGCTGGTCAGCCCCGGCCATCAGCGCTACACCTTCTTCGCCAATCCGGCCGACGCCTGCCAGGACGCCGATCTGGTCACGACCGACGTCTGGACCAGCATGGGTTACGAAGACGAAAACGCCGCCCGCCTGAAGGCCTTCGATGGCTGGATCGTCGACCAGACCAAGATGGCGCGCGCGCGCAAGGATGCCCTGTTCATGCACTGCCTGCCGGCGCATCGCGGCGAAGAAGTTTCCGCCGAAGTCATCGACGGTCCGCAATCGGTGGTCTGGGAAGAAGCTGAAAACCGCCTGCACGTGCAAAAGGCATTGCTCGAATATCTCGTCCTGGGGAAAGTTGCATGATCGACCATACCGGCTTTACACCTTCCGATTACGACCGCACCAAGGCGTTTTACACGCAGGCGCTGGCGCCCGTCGGCTACACCTTGCTGATGGAGCTGCCCGCTTCGGTCACCGGCAGCACCGATGTCGCCGGTTTCGGCGAAGCGCCCAAGCCCGATTTCTGGCTGGCGCGCGCCACTGCCGACAAGCCGGCGCACAGCCCGACGCTGCATTTCGCCTTCCGCGTGAATACCCGCGACGCAGTGGATGCGTTTTACCAGGCGGCCCTGCAGGCCGGCGGCAAAGACAACGGCGCTCCCGGCATCCGCGCGCATTATCATCCCGATTACTACAGCGCGTTCGTCCGCGATCCGGACGGGCACAACATCGAAGTTGTCTGCCACGACCCTGCATAATTACGCGCAAGTCAATTCAATCAATCCGTCATAACCAGCCACTACGAACATCATGTCCAACATCCTGCAATCCGTTCCGGTCAACGAAAAAGTCGGCATCGCCTTCTCCGGCGGCCTTGATACCAGCGCCGCGCTGACCTGGATGCGCCAGAAAGGCGCCATCCCTTACGCCTACACCGCCAACCTGGGTCAACCGGACGAGCCTGACTACGACGCGATTCCGAAGAAGGCCATGCAATACGGCGCGGAACTGGCGCGACTGATCGATTGCCGCGAACAGCTGGCCAACGAAGGCATCGCCGCGCTGCAAAGCGGCGCCTTCCACATCTCGACCGCCGGCGTGACTTACTTCAACACCACGCCGCTGGGCCGCGCCGTCACCGGCACCATGCTGGTGGCCGCCATGCGCGAAGACAATGTCGACATCTGGGGCGACGGCAGCACCTTCAAGGGCAACGACATCGAGCGTTTCTACCGCTACGGCCTGCTGGTCAACCCCAACCTGCGCATCTACAAACCCTGGCTGGACAATACCTTCATCGACGAACTGGGCGGCCGCAAGGAAATGTCCGAGTTCATGATCAAGTCCGGCTTCGACTACAAGATGTCGGTGGAAAAAGCCTACTCGACCGACTCCAACATGCTCGGCGCGACGCACGAAGCAAAAGACCTGGAGTTCCTCAACAGCGGCATCAAGATCGTGCAACCGATCATGGGTGTGGCGTTCTGGCGCGACACCCATGATCTCAAGGCGGAAGAAGTCACCGTGCGCTTTGAAGAAGGCCGTCCGGTCGCGCTGAACGGCAAGACCTTCGACAACATGACCGACCTGATCCTGGAAGCCAACCGCATCGGCGGCCGTCACGGCCTCGGCATGAGCGACCAGATCGAAAACCGCATCATCGAAGCCAAGAGCCGCGGCATCTATGAAGCGCCGGGCCTGGCCCTGCTGTTCATCGCCTACGAGCGCCTGATCACCGGCATTCACAACGAAGACACCATCGAGCAATACCGCGACAACGGCCGTAAACTCGGCCGCCTGCTGTATCAAGGCCGCTGGTTCGATTCGCAGGCGATCATGCTGCGCGAAACCGCGCAACGCTGGGTCGCACGCGCCATCACCGGCGAAGTCACGGTCGAACTGCGCCGCGGCAACGACTACTCGATCCTCAATACCGAGTCGGCCAACCTGACCTATCAGCCGGAACGCCTGACCATGGAAAAGGGTGAAGGCGCCTTTACGCCGCAAGACCGTATCGGCCAGCTGACCATGCGCAACCTCGACATCATCGACACGCGTCAGAAGCTGGCGATCTACCAAAGCACCGGCCTGCTGGCGACCAGCAACGCCGTGTCGCTGCCGCTGCTGGAAAAAGACAAGAACGCGAAGTAACCACGCAACCAATCAACGAAAACAACACAACATGACGACTCAATTCGACAACGTTACCGTCCTGAAAAAGGGCAATGTTTACTTCGACGGCAAGTGCGTTTCGCACACCGTGATTTTCGCCGATGGCACCAAGAAGACGCTGGGCGTGATCCTGCCGTCGTCGCTGACCTTCAACACCGGCGCGCCGGAAATCATGGAGATCAACGGCGGCAGCTGCAACGTCCGTCTGAAGGGCGAAGAAGCCTGGAAAACCTACGCCGCCGGCACCAGCTTCAACGTCCCGGGCGACTCCAGCTTCGACATCGAAGTGACAGAGACGGTGGATTACGTCTGCCACTTCGGTTAATCGCCGGAACGCAGCAAATAAAAACGCGGCCGGGGAAACCTGGCCGCGTTTTTTATTGCGTGTCGCTTTTGTCTGCGTGAGGAGGATCAGATAAACACCGGCTCCGGTTCCAGCGTCACGCCGAACCTGGCTTGTACGTCCGCCTGGATCGCCTGCGCCAGCGCGGCGATTTCCCTGCCGCTGGCGCCGCCTTTGTTGACCAGCACCAGCGCCTGTTTTTCATACACGCCAGCCGCACCCTGCGACCTGCCCTTCCAGCCACACTGATCGATCAGCCAGCCGGCAGCCAGCTTATAGCCGCCATCGGGTTGGGCATAGCTCACCAGTTGCGGATGTTGCACCAGCAACGATTCGCGCTGCTGCGCCGGCACGATGGGGTTCTTGAAGAAGCTGCCTGCGTTGCCGATCTGCGCCGGATCGGGCAGCTTGCGCGTGCGAATCGCAATCACCGCGTCGGCAATGTCACGCGGCGACGGCACGGTAATTTGCCGCAGCGACAATTCCTGCATGACGTCGGCGTAATTCATGTTGGGCTGCCACTGCTTGGGCAAAGCGAACGTCACGTCGAGCACCACCGCGCGGTCCCGCAGTTCCTGTTTGAAAACGCTGTCGCGGTAAGCAAACCGGCATGCCGCATTGTCGAGCGTGAATGTCTTGCCCGCCAGGAAATCGAACGCCGTCAGACTGTGGAAACGATCTTTCACTTCAACGCCATAAGCGCCGATATTCTGGATCGGCGCCGCACCCACGCTGCCTGGAATCAGCGACAGATTCTCGAGGCCGCCGAGGCCAAGATCGAGCGACCATTGCACGAATCGATGCCAATTCTCTCCGGCTGACGCCTTCACGTAGACGTACGTTTCATCTTCGTCAACGATATGCGTGCCGGCGCCGCGCATGTGCAGCACCAGTCCGGGAAAGTCCTGCGTCAGCAACAAATTGCTGCCGCCACCGAGGATCAGGCGCGGCAAGGCCGACAATTCCTTGTCGGCCTTCACCGCGAGCAAGGTATCGACGCTGTCGACCGGCAAATAGACGGCTGCCTTGGCGTCAATGCCGAAGGTATTGAGATGGCGCAGGGAAAAATCGCGCTGAACTGGAATGGGAAACATAAGCGCAGGATTATAGCGTGCCGGGATGCTGATCCCACCTGCAGGATTGGCGCGGGCGTAGCCGCAATTCCGGTTGTCCGTTAAAATCACGTCTTTCGGGTGCAAGCGCCTTGTCTTCTCTTTGCGCGCGCCCACAGGATATAAAGGAAATCGCCATGCCATCGTTTGATACCGTCTCCGAAGCCAATCTGGTTGAAGTCAAGAATGCCGTCGATCAGTCCAACAAGGAAATCACCACCCGCTTCGACTTCAAGGGCAGCGACGCCCGCGTCGAACAAAAGGAACGCGACCTGACCGCCTATGCCGACTCCGAATTCCAGCTCGGCCAGGTGCGCGACGTGCTGACCAACAAGATGACCAAGCGCAACGTCGACGTGCGTTTCCTCGACCACGGCAAGATTGAAAAAATCGGCGGCGACAAGGTCAAGCAAGTCATCAAGGTCAAGAACGGCATCGAGACCGAAGACGCCAAGAAGATCGTGCGCGTCATCAAGGACAGCAAGATGAAGGTGCAAGCCAGCATCCAGGGCGACGCCGTGCGCGTAACCGGCGCCAAACGCGACGACCTGCAGGCCGCCATGGCGATGCTGCGCAAGGAAATCAAGGATCTGCCGCTGGAATTCAATAATTTCCGCGACTGACTGTCATTGTCAGGACAGATAAAAAAAGCCGGCTCATGCCGGCGTTTTTTATTGCAGCGCGCATTCCCGTCGTTATGGGCCGCATTGCAGCTTCTGTTCCTTGCTCATGTTGTCCATCGCCTCCTTGATTTCGGCAGGCGACAGGTCGCGTTGATGGGTAGCGACCGACCAGCGATGGCCGAACGGGTCTTCCAGCTGGCCATAACGGTCGCCCCAGAACATGTCGGCCAGCGGCACCACGACTTTGGCGCCGGCAGACTGCGCCTGGGCAAACACGGCGTCGGCATCTTCGACGTAGAGATGAACGACGACCGGTGAGCCGCCCAGCAGATGCGGACCGCGTGAGCCCGCGCCCCATTGAGGCATTTCATCGACCAGCATCAACGGCGAATCGCCAATGCGCAAGAGCGCGTGCATGATCTTTCCGTCCGGCCCCGGCAACCGCGCCAGTTCAATGGCGCCGAACGCCTGTTTGTAGAATTCGATGGCTTCCGCGGCCCCGGCGCATATCAGATAGGGCGTCAGCGTATGCATGCCGTCGGGAATAGCCTTGACTTGGGAAGAGGTGGCCATGCTTGTCTCCTTTTGATGAAATCAGGACGCTCATTGTGCACCCTGCATGTCAAAAATCAAGTTGACGGAAAACCAAGCCGAGATGCAGTGTCGGAATGAAAAAAAGCCCCGGCATGCGGGGCTTTTTGTTCTTCCGGCAAACACCTTGCGGACGGGTCGACTTTACTCCTTGTCGCCGACCAGACGGCGTTGCTTGACCGCGTCGGCCAGGCCCTGCAGCACGCCCAGGCTTTCTTCCCAGTTGATGCAGCCATCGGTGACGGATTGACCGTAAGTCAGCTCCTTGCCCGGCACCAGGTCCTGGCGTCCGGCCACCAGGTTCGACTCGACCATCACGCCGACGATGCGGGTGTCGCCGCCGGCGATCTGGCCGGCGATGTCGGCACAGACCGGGATCTGGTTTTCCGGCTTCTTCGAACTGTTGGCGTGCGAGGCGTCAATCATCAGGCGCGCCGCCAGGCCGCTCTTGGCGATATCCTGGCAGGCCGCTTCCACGTTGGCGGCGTCGTAATTCGGCGCCTTGCCGCCGCGCAGGATGATGTGGCAATCCTCATTGCCGGCGGTCGAGACGATGGCCGAGTGGCCGCCCTTGGTGACCGACAGGAAATGGTGAGGCTGCGAGGCCGCCTTGATCGCGTCAACCGCGATCTTGATGTTGCCGTCGGTGCCGTTCTTGAAACCGACCGGGCACGACAGGCCCGAAGCCAGTTCGCGGTGCACCTGCGATTCGGTGGTGCGCGCGCCGATGGCGCCCCAGCTGATCAGGTCGGCGATGTATTGCGGGCTGATCACGTCGAGGAACTCGGTGCCGGCGGGCAGGCCCAGCTCGTTAATGTTGAGTAACAGCTCGCGCGCGGTACGCAGGCCGTCGTTGATGCGGAAGCTGTTGTCCATGTAGGGATCGTTGATCAGGCCCTTCCAGCCGACCGTGGTGCGCGGCTTTTCGAAGTAGACGCGCATGACGATTTCCAGCTCGCCCTTGAAGCGTTCGCGCTCGACCACCAGGCGGCGCGCGTATTCCATCGCGGCCTTGGTGTCGTGGATCGAGCAAGGGCCGATCACGACCATGACACGGTCGTCCTGGCCGTGCAGGATGCGATGCAAGGCGGTGCGGCATTCCGCGGTGGTGCTCTCGACTTTTTCGCTGCCGCCGAATTCACGGATCAGGTGCGAGGGGGGTGTCAGTTCTTTCATTTCTCGGATGCGTAGATCGTCGGTGCGCGGCATTTTTTCTCCTGATTGCAATCTGAATTTGGGAATTCGAATGGGTAAAAAAAAACCGCCATCACTGGCGGTTTTTTAGAAATTCGGTTTGGTCTCTACTTACGAACGCTTACCGCTTTTCACCGCCGTGGGGCTGGAATAGCTAAAGTAAAAATAAAAAAAGTAAGCGCGGGCGAAAGACATTGTGTGATCTATGCGAATAGTCGTTAGTTACAACAGAAAACGATAATGCAACAATTTCCCGGCTTTGGCAACACCGGTCATTAATTTTTCACAAAAACCGCATTGAATGACGTTTTTTTGCATTTAAACCGTCACTCAATGCCCTCCACGCACAATTTATGCCGTACCGCCCACCGTAACGCCGTCGATGCGCAAGGTCGGCTGACCGACGCCGACCGGGACGCTCTGGCCTTCCTTACCGCACACGCCGACGCCGGAATCGAGCTTCATGTCGTTGCCGATCAGCGAAACACGGTTCAGCACGTCAGGACCGTTGCCGATCAGCGTGGCGCCCTTGACCGGGTACGAAATCTTGCCGTTCTCGATCACGTAGGCTTCGCTGGCCGAGAAGACGAACTTGCCGTTGGTGATGTCGACCTGGCCGCCGCCGAAGTTGACGGCGTACAAACCGTTCTTCACCGAGGCGAGGATTTCAGCAGGATCCTTGTCGCCGGCCAGCATGTAGGTGTTGGTCATGCGCGGCATCGGCAAATGCGCAAATGATTCGCGACGGGCGTTGCCGGTGACCGGCATCTTCATCAGGCGCGCGTTCATGGTGTCCTGGATGTAACCCTTCAGGATGCCGTCTTCGATCAGCGTGGTGCACTGGGTCGGATTGCCTTCGTCGTCGATGTTGAGCGAACCGCGGCGATCGGCGATGGTGCCGTCATCGACCACGGTGACGCCCTTGGCGGCGACGCGTTCGCCGATGCGGCCGGAGAAGGTGCTCGACCCCTTGCGGTTGAAGTCGCCCTCGAGGCCGTGGCCGATGGCTTCGTGCAACAGGATGCCGGGCCAGCCCGGTCCGAGCACGACGGTCATCGGACCTGCCGGGGCCGGACGCGCGTCGAGGTTGACCAGCGCAGTGGAGACCGCTTCGGAGGCGTATTTTTCCAGCAGCTCATCGCTGAAATAAGCATAGCTGTAGCGACCGCCGCCGCCGCTGCTGCCCATTTCGCGGCGACCGTTCTGCTCGGCGATGACGGTGATCGACACGCGCACCAGCGGGCGGATGTCGGCGGCGATGATGCCGTCGCTGCGCGCCACCAGCACCACGTCGTATTCGCCGGCCAGGCTGGCCATGACTTGCACGACGCGCGGATCCTTGGCGCGTGCGATGCGCTCGATGCGTTCCAGCAGATTGACCTTGGCGGTGGCGTCCAGCGAGGTCAGCGGATCGTGCGGCAGATACAGCGAACGACCGCCGTTGGGCTGCATGCTGCCCGCGATCTTGACGCGGCCGGCGCCCTGGCGGCCGATGGTGCGGGTTGCCGCAGCGGCGTCGAGCAGGATCGCTTCCGAGATTTCATCCGAATATGAGAACGCCGTCTTGTCGCCCGACACGGCGCGCACGCCGACGCCCTGGTCGATGGAGAAGCTGCCGGTCTTGACGATGCCCTCTTCCAGGCTCCAGCCCTCGCTCTTGGTGAACTGGAAATACAGGTCGGCGTAATCGACCTTGTGCGTAAACATGGTGCCCAGTGTTTTCAGCAACTTGGCTTCGTCCAGGCCGAACGGCGTGAGCAGGACATCGCGTGCAATACCGAGCGCGCTGAGATTGGGTTCGAATGTTTTCATGAATGATTTATTTAATTTACAGCAACTTATTGGCGCTCAGAGCTTGCGATGCCTGAGCGCAGGCAGGCTTTCACGTACGTATTGTAGACGATGGGGGTCGATGTCGCCGATAACAAGGCCTTCGCCGTCCGGCAGCACGCTGACGATTTCACCCCATGGATCGATCAGCATGCTGTGGCCCCAGGTGCGGCGACCGTTGACGTGCGTGCCGCCTTGCGCCGATGCCAGGACGTAACACTGGTTTTCTATCGCGCGGGCGCGCAGCAGGGTTTCCCAGTGTGCCTGCCCGGTGGTGTAAGTGAACGCGGCCGGCACCACGATCAGCGCGCAATCGCCCATGGCCCGGTACAGCTCGGGGAAACGCAGGTCGTAGCAGATCGACAGGCCGACCTTGCCGAACGGCGCGGTGAAGCTGCCGACTTCGTTACCGAAGACGATGGTGCGGGCTTCGTCGTACGCCTCTTCGCCGCGCACGAAACTGAACAGATGGATCTTGTCGTAGCGCGCCACGCGACGGCCGGCCGGGTCGTAGACCATGGTCGTGTTGAGCACCTTGTCGGCTTCGTCGGAGGCCATCGGCAAGGTGCCGCCGATCAGCCAGACCTTGAACTCGCTGGCCAGCGCCACCATGAAATCCTGGATCTTGCCGACATCGGTCTGTTCTGCGTGCGCCAGCTTGGCTTTTTCATGCATGCCCATGATCGGCCAGTATTCCGGCAGCAGCACCAACTGCGCGCCCTGCCCTGCAGCTTGTCCGACCAGGCGGCGCGCGGCCGCGAAGTTCTCTTCGACCTCGGGCGTCGACACCATCTGTATCGCCGCGACTTTGTAGGTTTCACTCATGACAGCCTCGCTGGAAATCGTTTGCGCCGGAAGCTGGCGCAATCCGGGAATGGGAATGCCGCAGGAATTATTTGGCGACAGGTTTGCTATTGGCGTCAGCGGCGCGTTCCTGCTTGACGACCAGCGGATCGCTCCAGGACCCGGTTACATTATATTCAAAGGTCAGCGTCTTCATCAGCGGGTTGCGCAGGAACAGCTGCGCGAGGTAAGTGCCGACGCCGACCACGGGATTGATTGCCAGCGCCACCAGCGAGGCCGTGCCGAGGTTGACTTCAGGAATCACGACCAGGTGCAGGTTCTGGGTTTCCTTGGCGATGTCGGCGGAACCATTCATCAGCACCGATGCCGCCACGCCGGTCATCTTGAGATTGTCGGTGGTGGCAATGCCCTGCGCGATGGAGGCGGTGCCGACGATGTTATCGAAGGCGAAGCCTTCCGAAAAGACGTCGCGGAAATCCAGCGCCAGGCGGCGCGGCAACGCCTGCAAGTTGAGCACGCCGAGCAGCTTGGCCGCACCCGGATCGACCTTGAGGAACTGTCCCGAATGCATGTCCATGTGGACCTGCCCGCTCAGGGTCGGGATGTCCAGCGAATACGGCAGCCCCTTCCAGCTGACGTCGCCGTCGAGCTGCCCCTTGCCGCCGCGCACCACGCCGACGAAGCCGAAACGTTCGAGCAGCTTGCCGGCGTCGTTGATATCCAGCGCGTAAGTCAGGTTGGACGTGTTGTTGCGGCCGAACGCCATCCAGTTGCCGGCGGCGCGCAGCTCGGCGTCGGGATTGATCAGCGTGAGCTTGTTGATGCGCCATTCGCTGCCGACGCTGACGCGCACGTTGTTGGCGTTGAGTTCGAGGCGGCCAAGCTTCTTGCCGAACAGGCGGAAGTCTTCGGCCACGATGTCCAGCGCCGGAATGCGGTTGGTGCTGTTGTTGTCGGCCGCATCGGCGTTATTTTCCAGCAGATCCGAGGGATCGGTGCCGGCGCCCTTCTGGATGTTCAGCGTGGCCAGGCGCGCGGTGACGCGACCCAGGCCGCGGCCGCTGCCCGATTCGCTCCAGGTGGCGTAACCGGTGGCCTGGTCGGAAGAGATATTCACCTGCCAGGCCTTGTTCTGGTGCGAAGCGCCCAGCACGACGTTGTCGAGCTTCTTGCCCATCAGCAGCAATTCGCCAGTGCGCCCGGCGATGACGTCAGGCTCGAGATACGCCCTCAGGCCCGGGTCAGGCGCGCCCTCGCTACCGTCGGACTGCTTCAGTATCGCAGAACGGAAACTCATCCACTGATCGATGTTCATCGATTTGGCACTGGCGTAAATGGCCAGGCCGCTGTCCGGTTGCGGCGCCGCCTGGCCGAAGCCGATGCCGCCGCTCAGCACTTGCCAATCTGCCTTGCCGGGCACCTTCTGACGCTGGTAGCGCGCCGCCAATACCGAACCAAGCGACAACCTGAGCTCATCGCGCTGGAGCAAGGGATCGGCAGACGGCATGCCGACGATTTCAAACCTCAGTGGCCAGCTTTCAGCGGCGGTTTTCTGCATCGGCGCCGGCAAGTCCACTGCCAGCCCTTGCAGGCTGGACTCGATGGTGATTTCCGGCAGATGCTGGCGCACCGCGATAGTGGCGGTATAGCGTGAAGCACCGCTCAGGCGTCCCAGCAAACGCTGCAGCACCGGTGCGCTGTAGGCCTTGCGCAAGCCATCGGCGGTAACCGCGCCGTCGACCTTGACCTGCGTCGCGCCGTCGCGCTGGGTGCCCCCCGCCACCGTGACCGGTTCATTGAGGAACATGCCCTTGATGCCGTTCAGGTTGAAGCCCTTTTCGTTGAACTCCAGCTTGCCGTTGGTGCGGTAGACGGTCGGCAATCCGGCCAGCAGCGCAACGTCGTTATTGAGGAATTGCAAAGCGCCGTCGACCTTGGCCTCGATCATGTGATGCAGCGGCAGCTGGAACTTCAACTGCAGTTTGGCGTTGCCGGTCGACTGGGTGTCCTCGGTAAAATTGCCGATCCAGCGCGCCACCGGACTGTCCTTCACATAGCGCAGAAAATCCGGCATCGCACCGGCGGCAGCGCCGTCGATTTCCAGCGATGATTCGGCATTCAGCAAATCGGGGATGACGGCCTTTACGTCCGACACAGTCACGCCGTGGGTCTTGCCCGAATCGGCCAGGATTTCCAGGCGGGTGCGGTCGATCGTGATGCTCCCCCTGACGTCTTCCAGCAGCGGCCATTCCGGCGACTTGCCGTCCTTGCCGGTGTGCGAGGGGGCATAGTTGATCTTGAGCTTGTCGAACTTGCCGGAGACCTTGAACTCGCCGGGGGTTTTGCTGCCCGGCTTGACGTTGCGGAACGGGAAGTCGGCGAGGTCCCCGCGCGCGACGATATCGACGTCCGTGGCCTGGCCGTCGAGCAGCGCACCGCTGATCCAGTCCACGGCCGGTTTGGCGGTGTGCAGCGGTAGATAGCGCGACAATTTTTGAAGATCGAAGCGCGACAGCTTGGCTTTCAGGTCGATGACGCCGGGCGACTTGCCTTGCAGCGGCAGCGTGTGAGTGCCGCTGAGCGTGCCGGCTGCGCTGTCCTGTGCAAAATCAAGGCTGTCGATGTGGAACTGCAGGATTTCATTGTTCTGGATTTCCCAGTGGCTTTGCAGATTGAGCTTGTCGAACGGCATGGCCGCATCGGCGAACAATGTCGGCAGTTGCAGTGCCACGTCCTGCGACGCCAGGCTCAGCTTGCCGCCGCGCTCAGTCGCATCAATCTGCCCGTCCAGATTGGCAAAGCCGGGAATCGCCGGCGCGCCGGCGCGCGCGGCCTGCGTCGCGGTCTTGGGCTGGGCCAGGCGGGCTGCCTGCGGCTGCATGCCGAGGCCGTTGAAGGCGCCGCGGAGACGATAGGCGCGCACCTCCGGATAGCTGCCTTCCCATTGCACCGAAAAATCCTTGAGCTGGCCGTGCGGCGCCAGGTCGGCGAGCAGTTTGTGCTGCGACGTCGTCAGCGGCAGGCGGCTGCCAAGGTCGGAAAGGATGGCGAGGTCGAGCAGCTTCGCTTCCACCGTCATTTTTTCAGGACGGAAACGCGTGGCCGGTTCGAACACTTCGGAAATCGTGGTCGGCGGCAGCGCGAAGCCGTCGTCGGTCTCCAGCGAGAAATTGCTCAGCGTCAGCTTGTGGCCGTTGGCGCCGAAGGTCGGAATACCGTCCTGCAGGTCGGGCGCATAAATCTCGCTGCCGGACACGCGGCCGCTGACACGCGCTAGTTGCAGCGGCTCGAGTTTTTTGTCCAGCCGCGCCGACAGGTTGGTCAGGCTAAGGTCGGCGGTGAAGTTGGCGATCTTGGTGTGATCCAGGTCCAGCCAGGCGCGCACCGAACCGCGGCCTTGCGTCAATTCCAGCGGATAGTCGACGTAGGCTTTCCAGACTGCGAGATCGGTATTGCGCACGTCGGCGTACAAGGTGCCTTTCCAACGCGTTATGTCGGAGATTTTGCTGGCGAAACTGGGATGGTAAAAGTTCGCGCGCACGTCGAGCGGCGCCGCATAGTCGGCCGGCGGGGTCGCTTTCAACGCCATCTGGTGCAGGCGCCACCGGTTGTGCAGCACCAGATTGACCTGGTCAAGCGCCAACTCGGGCGCGCCGCGCTTGTCGTCGCGCCAGCGGATCTTGCCGTCACGGATGACGACTTCGCGTTGCGACAGCAGCCAGTCGGCGCCGGCGCTGTTGTCCTTGCCGCTGGAAGCCGGCAGGCCGGCGACGAAGAATTTGCCGTCGGCGTCGCGCAACACCGACAAATCAGGCCGCAGGATGGTCAGGTTATCAAAACGCAGCTCTCCCACCAGCACCGTGGTCCAGGACAGCGTGGCGGAGACCTTGGGCAAGGTCAGCGCCGCTTGTCCGGCGCTGTCGTGGATCACGACTTCGGTCAGTTCCAGCTGCGGCCGCAGTCCGCTCCAGGAGGCGTCGATGTCGGCGATGGTGACCGGACGGCCGACGGCGCGGGTGGCGATCTTTTCGATGTCGCCCTTGTAGTTGTCGATTTCGGGCAGGATACCGTAGCGCAGCGTCAGGAACAGTGCGCAAAACACGAAATAGGCCAGCACCAGCAGCTTGAAGACGAACCCGATCACGCGGCGCGTGGCGCTGCTCAGATGGCAATACGCCCCTTTGGCTGCACCCCATACGGCAGACCAGGCGGCAGCGCGGCGACCGGTCGGCGAAATGGCGTCGTTTTGATCTTCGGACATCAGGGGCAAGAGGAAAAACTCACGGTAGAATGAAACAAGCGTCGTAGCCCCGCATCATCGCATGGAAGCGTGGTTTGACCTAGAGGACGGCGGCCCGTTTTCATGGGGGAAAACCCTGGCTTTACCATCTTTAACCTCGTATTCAACCCGATATCCTGACAATTTGTGACTAACTCCCTTCTCGACAGCATGACGGCGTCCCGGTTCCTGGCCCGTTGGGCCAATGCCGATGCGGCGCGCCCCGCCCAACTGGCCGAATTCTCGCAATTATCCCTGAGCCGTGCGGTTTTCGAACGCGTTTTACAAAATGACATGCGTACCGCCCGCGCGCCGGAAAGCGGTGCGGCGGCGCTCAACGGCCCGATGCGGCGGCTGCGCAACCTGATCGTCTGCACGCTGATCGAGCGCGACCTCAGCGGCAAGGCCGATCTGGCCGAAGTCGTCCGGACCATGAGCGAATTCGCTGACTTCGCCGTCCAGACCCACTTGCACGCGCTGATGCAGGAACTGACCGCGCTGTATGGCATGCCGATCGGCGAAGAGTCAGGCAATGAGCAGGAAATGATCGTCCTCGGCATGGGCAAGCTGGGCGGCGGCGAACTCAACGTTTCCTCTGATATCGACCTGATCTTCGTCTATCCCGAGGATGGCGACACGCGCGCCGACCAGCCCGGCCAGCGCTCGCTGTCGAACCACGAATTCTTCATCCGGCTGGGCAAGAAACTGATTGCCGCGCTGTCCGAGATCACCGCCGACGGCTTCACCTTCCGCGTCGACATGGCGCTGCGCCCCAATGGCGGCTCCGGCCCGCTGGTGGCCAGCCACAACATGGTCGAGGAATACCTGATCCGCCAGGGCCGCGAATGGGAGCGCTATGCCTGGACCAAGGCGCGCGCGCTGACCGGCAAGGAAGGCGATATCGCCGCGCTGGAAGCCATCAGCCGGCCGTTCATCTACCGTCGCTACCTGGATTTCGGTTCGATCGACGCGCTGCGCTCGATGCACGCGCAGATCCGGGCCGAAGTCAAACGCCAGGAGTCGCTGCATCCGGAACGCAGCAACAACGTCAAGCTGGGCCGCGGCGGTATCCGCGAGATCGAATTCACCAGCCAGGTATTCCAGCTGATACGCGGCGGCCGCGACCCCGAACTGCGCGACCGTTCGACCCGCGCCACGCTGCGCACCCTGGCCGACAAGAACCTGCTCGAGCCGGAGGTGGTCGCGCAATTGCTCGAGGCGTACACCTTCCTGCGCAACCTCGAGCATCGCCTGCAATACCTGGAAGATGCGCAAACCCACACGCTGCCGGTCAACGACAGCGACCAGCTGATCGTCGCGCAGATGATGGGCTACGCCGACGTCGCCGCGCTGCTGGCCGAACTGGAGCGGCATCGCCGCATCGTGGCCGGGCAATTCGACACCATCTTCAGCGACAAGCAAGGCGGCAACAACACCGACGATCGCGCCGACTCGGAAGGTGACGGCGCCGTCTGCGAACTCAATGACGGCGAAAACGCCGAATCGATCGCCGATACGCTTACGCTGCTCGGCTACGACGATGTCGACGGCGCCGCCCAGCGCGTGCTGGCGACGCTGCAGTCGCCGCGCCTGCAATCGCTGCCTGAAGCCAGTCGCACACGCCTGATGACGTTGATCAACACGGCGCTGCCGATCATCGGCGCGATGCCGGACAAACGCCTGCCGACCTTGCACCGGCTGCTCGATTTCTTCGAAGCGATTGCACGCCGCGCGGCCTATCTGGCGCTGCTGACCGAATATCCGCATGCGCTGACACGCCTGATCCGCATGATGGCTGCCAGCGACTGGGCGGCAAAATACCTGGCCCAGCATCCGATCCTGCTCGACGAATTGCTGGACGACCGCAACCTCAAGGCGCCGCCCGACTGGCCGGCGTTCGCCCAGGATTGCCAGCGCCAGCTCGACACCGTGCCGGGCGACACCGAGCGGCAAATGGACATCCTGCGCGAAGTCCATCACGCCCAGTTGTTCCGCCTGCTGGCGCAGGATCTGGAGGGCGACCTGAGCGTCGAGCACCTGGCCGATCACCTGTCGGCGCTGGCCGACATTTTGGTCGCCGCCACTATCCAGGCGGTTTGGCAAACCGTCGCCAACCGCCATCGCGAAGTGCCGCAATTCACGGTCATCGCCTACGGCAAACTCGGCGGCAAGGAGCTCGGCTACGTGTCCGACCTCGACGTGGTGTTCCTCTACGATGACGACGACCAGGAAGCGCCCGGCCTGTACGCCAAGCTGGCGCAGCGCTTCATCACGTGGATGACATCCCACACACCGGCCGGCACGCTGTTCGACATCGACATCGCGCTGCGCCCGGACGGCGCCAGCGGCCTGCTGGTGTCGTCGTTTGCGACCTTCGAAAAATACCAGCGCAACTCGGCCTGGGTATGGGAACACCAGGCGCTGACGCGGGCACGCTACTGTGCCGGCGATACCGGCATCGGCGATCGTTTCGAGGCCTTGCGCGAAGACTTGCTGCGGCAGGAACGCGATCCGCAGAAGCTGACCCAGGAAGTGCTCGGCATGCGCATGAAGATGCATCAGGCGCATCCCAATCCCAGCACGCTGTTCGACCTCAAGCATGATGACGGCGGCATGATCGACATCGAGTTCCTGGTGCAATTCCTGGTGCTGCGCTATGCCTCGCAATACCAGCAGCTGACCGGCGACATCGGCAACATCGCGCTGCTCAAGCTGTGCGGTTCGCTGGGACTGATCGACGCCGCGCTGGCCGATGACGTGGCCAATGCCTATCGCCTGTTCCGCAAGCTGCAGCATCAGATCCGGCTGCGAGGCGAAGAGCGCGCACGCACGCCGATCGAACGCGTGCAAAAGGAAACCGACAGCGTCAAGCGCTTGTGGTTGGAAGTGTTCGGGGGATGACAGGTTGCAGCCGGATCCGGATGGACCGGCTGCAAAAATTCAGACGGCCGGCTTGACCGCGACCAGGTTGATCAGGGTTTCTTCACGCACGGCATTGGGCTTGATGCGCAGTACGCGCTCCATCAGGCCGAGGTCCTCGCGGCTCCACCACAAGTAGGGATAGGAAATCGACTGCGGCGCCACCTGGAAGCCGGCGCTGCGCACCAACGCCAGGTATTCTCCGGCGGTCTTCTGCACTTCCATCGGATGGCGGAACAACAGCCGGATCATCCACGAATGGATATAGCGCTTGGTCGACTCCGCAAACAACAACACGCCGCCCGGCTTGAGCACGCGGAAAAACTCCTGGATCGCCTCTTCCTGCTCGATCAGGTGATGGAAAGTCTGGTGGCAGAACAGCAGGTCGACGCTATTGTCTTCCAGCGTCATGTGCGAACTCGAGCACTGGATGAATTCGGCGCGGATGCCGGCGCCGGCGACTTCCTTCGCGGATGCCTCCAGCATGTCTGGATCGATGTCCATGCCAATCAGCCGTTGCGGCGCAAAACGATCATGCAACTTCTTCAGTGAACGGCCCCAGCCGCAGCCCACATCGGCCACCACCGGATACGACGCACGCCGCTCCGGGATCAGCGGTTCAAGGTCCTTGAAGGCGCGCTCCAGCACATGCAGGGTCCAGGTATGGGTCTGCAGGAACCAGATGCCGAAGGCAGTTTCGGGGACATGAGGATGAAGGTGAGGCGACTTGACGATCAGGGGAGCGTTCATATTCTTGTGGTCTTGCGTGACGAGCGAGCATGATGCCCTGCCTCGACGGGAAAAGCAAAACCTGCGTCCACATTCCCAAAGGAATGCCTGCCGGCCCGGCAGGCCGGCTTAGCCGGCGTCCTGCAATGCCGCGCCGAAGCGCTTCACACGCGGCAAGTAATGGCGCTGCGGATCGAGCGAAAACATCACGCGGCTGACGCGACCGGTCAGCAAGGCGCGCGGCACGAAACCGATATAGCGCGAATCCTTGCTGTCATCGCGGTTGTCGCCCAGCACCAGGTACTCCCCGACCGGCACGGTCATCGGGCCGAAGCTGCGCAAGGCCATGCGCTCGGGCAGCAGCATCACGCCGTGCGCCATGGCCGGCAGGCTTTCCCGCACAATCAGCTGGCGTCCCTCATAGTCCGGCATGCGGTGCGATGGCGGCGCCACCGTCGCGGCGTCGTATGACATCGACGCCCCGTTGATCACCAGTTGCTCGTCGCGCATTTCAACGATATCGCCGGGCAGGCCGATCAGGCGCTTGACCAGCCGCGTGCCGTCTTCCGGCGAACTGAAGGTGACGATGTCGCCGCGCCGGGGATCGGCGATGCGGCCGACCACGATATCGGTGAACGGCAGCTTGACGTCATACGCCAGGCGATTCGAAATGATGCGGTCGCCGATCAGCAGCGTCGGATACATCGACGCCGACGGCACGCCATACCAGTCGGCCACGGCGCTGCGGATCAGCAGCATGCCGAGCAGGAAGCACAGGAAGCCCTTGTTGGCGGAAATCAGTTTCTTGATGGCTTGCATATCGCTCATTCCATGAAAAACGCCCCGACCGGCGGGGCGTATTGTCTATCTCGAACTGCTCACTGCAGGTCGGCGCGCCGCGAATCGTCAAGACTCGCTCCCGCCGTCCAGTCTACTTACTTTTTGCTCGAGCTGCTGTCGTCGCGATCGCGATTTCTGCGGCTGCTGCGGTCGCTGTCGCCACCGCCGCCGTCTTTGCTCTTGCTGTCCTTGGCTTTGCCGTCTTTACTGTCTTTGCCATCCTTCTCGGCCTTTTCGCGCTCACGGCGTTCGCGGCGCGCGGCGCGGTCGTCCTTCGGCGCGTCCTTGTCCTTGGCGGTATCCGCCTCGGTCTTTTCAGGCACCGGCGGCGGCACCACGGTCGGGATATTCTTGGCCGCCATGTACTCGTGCATGTCCTTCCAGCCGGCGAAAATACCCGCTTTCAGCTTGTCGGGGTTGCGCTGGTAGCAATCTTCCAGGCTCTGGCCGGCCTGGCGGCAACCCGCACCCAGTGCAATGCCTTCGGCCTTGGCTTCTTCGGGCGTCTGCTTGGGTTTGGTGAAGCTGGCGACATAGTCGCAACCGCCGAGCGTGAAGCTCAGGGCCAGCATGGCGATCAGCTTGACGCCGTGGCTACGCAAAATCGGTGTTGAAGAAGGTGACGACATTACAGCCCTCGATTAATTATTGTTAAATCGTCAATAAAAAAGGCTATCGCAAAACGGATTTGCAACAGCCTTTCCAGAACACATCGTCTGGTTATTGATCCGCCCAAGATATTTTCTTAGACATCGCCTGACAAGCATGCGAAGAAAAGAAGCCAAATTAGGCCGGATCAATCAAAAATGACGGCGTGGGACCGCTTATTTTGCCGAAACCAGCGCCACGGTCGTGTCCAGCATGCGGTTCGAGAAGCCCCACTCGTTGTCATACCACGACGAAACCTTGACCAGACGGCCGGAAACCTTGGTCAGAGTCGAATCGAAATTCGACGATGCCGGGTTGTGGTTGAAGTCGACCGACACCAGCGGTTCGGTGTTGTAGGTCAGGATACCCTTGAGCGGACCGGCTTCGGAAGCGGCCTTCATGATGGCGTTGACTTCATCCACGGTCGTGTCGCGTGCAGCGATGAACGACAGGTCGACGATCGAGACGTTGATGGTCGGCACGCGAATCGCATAGCCGTCCAGCTTGCCGTTCAGTTCCGGCAGCACCAGGCCGACGGCGGAAGCGGCGCCGGTCTTGGCCGGGATCATCGATTGGGTAGCCGAACGCGCGCGGCGCAGATCTTCGTGATAGACGTCGGTCAGGACCTGGTCGTTGGTGTACGCGTGGACAGTGGTCATCAGGCCGTTGACCAGGCCGATCTTCTCGTGCAAAGGCTGAACCAGCGGCGCCAGGCAGTTGGTGGTGCACGATGCGTTCGAGATCACGGTGTCGGTGGCCTTGAGCACGCCGTCATTGACGCCGAACACGACGGTCGCGTCGACATCCTTGCCGCCTGGTGCGGAGATGATGACTTTCTTGGCGCCGCCCTTCAGGTGGGCGCTGGCCTTTTCTTTTGTGGTGAAGAAGCCGGTGCATTCCAGCACGACGTCAACCTTCAGTTCGCCCCATGGCAGTTCAGCCGGGTTGCGTTGCGCCAGCACCTTGATGCGGTCGCCGTTGACGACGATGGAGTCGCCATCGACGGTCACGGTGCCCGGGAACTTGCCGTGGGTGGTGTCGTATTGGGTCAGGTGGGCGTTGGTCTTCGGATCGCCGAGGTCGTTGATCGCCACGATCTGGATGTCGTGTTTCTTGCCGCCTTCGTAATGAGCGCGGAGGATGTTGCGGCCGATGCGGCCATAGCCATTGATTGCGACGCGGATAGTCATGTTTTCTCCTTAAGAAACAGTAGTAATTTTGCCGATGGATTGGATGTCGCGCCAGCCGTAGGCGACTTCGATCAAATCCAGTTCATCCCACTTGAAGGTCTGTTCGGCCAGCAGCAGCGCATCGAGGTGCGCGTAAAAATCGCGCGCCTTCTTGTTTTGCGCCAGCACCCAGACCAGCATGTTGGGCGCACCTGCCGCGCCCAGTGTTGCAGCCACTTCGGTCAGCAGGCGGCGGCCGATGCCGGCGCGCTGGGCCGAAGGTAAAACGTATAACGCCGTCAGTTCGGCATCGAAATCCAGCTTGCGTTCCGCCAGCGTGATGCCGGCGGCGAAACCGACCAGTTCGCCCTCCACTTCCGCCACGAAGGTGCAGGCGGCGTCGGACGCCGCACTCAGCACGCGCGCCCACATGCGCGTGCTGTCTTCCACCTTCATGCCGTCCAGGTAGGCGTCCGGAATCATGCCGCGATACGCCGCGCGCCAGCTGTCGATCCGCACCTGGGCAATCAGGGCGGCATCGTCCACCGTGGCGCGCCGGACCGTCACCGGACCGACGACATTGATGATGTCGTTGCCGGAGACACTCATGCCAGGATCAGCTTGGCCTTGGCCACGACATTGTCGACGGTGAAGCCGAAATGCTTGAACAGCACGCCGGCAGGAGCCGATTCGCCGAAGGTGTCGATACCGACCACGGCGCCTTCCAGGCCGACATACTTGTGCCAGATCGAGGTCACGCCGGCTTCGATCGCCACGCGCGGCACGCCGCGTTGCAGGACGCTGGCTTTGTAAGCCGCATCCTGGCGGTCGAACACGTCGGTACTCGGCATCGAGACGACGCGCGCCGGGATGCCTTGCGCCGCCAGTTCATCGGCCGCCTTGACCGCCAGTTCGATTTCCGAACCGGTGGCGATCAGGATGACCTTGGCGTCCTTGGCTTCTTTCAGGATGTAGCCGCCGCGTTTGATGTCGGCGACTTGTTGGGCAGTACGCTCCTGGTACGGCAGGTTCTGGCGCGAGAAGATCAGTGTGCTCGGACCGTCGTTACGCTTGACCGCCTGCTCCCATGCCACGGCCGATTCCACCGTGTCGCATGGACGCCAGTTGTCCAGGTTCGGGATCAGGCGCAGGCTGGAAACGTGCTCGACCGATTGATGGGTCGGGCCGTCTTCGCCCAGGCCGATGGAATCATGCGTGAACACGAACAGCGCGCGCAGCTTCATCAACGCGGCCATGCGCAAGGCATTGCGGCTGTAGTCGGAGAAGGTCAGGAACGTCGCGCCGAACGGGATGTAGCCGCCGTGCAGGGCGATGCCGTTCATGATCGCGCTCATGCCGAATTCGCGCACACCGTAGTTGATGTGATTGCCGGCGACATCGGCGCGCACGGCGACCGATTCCTTCCAGTTGGTCAGGTTGGAGCCGGTCAGGTCGGCCGAACCGCCGAGGAATTCAGGCAGCACTTGTGCGTAAGCCTGGATCGCGTTCTGGCTGGCCTTGCGGGTGGCGATGGTTTCTTTCTTGTCGATGGTGCTGGCGATGTAGGCCTGCACTGCGGCGTCGAAACCGGCCGGCAACTCGCCCTTCAGGCGGCGCACCAGTTCTGCGGCTTCGGTCGGGTACTTGGCCTGATAGGCCTGGTACAGCTTGTTCCAGTCGGCCTCCAGTTGCTGGCCTTGGGCCTTGCCGTCCCACGCGGAATAGATGTCGGCAGGAATTTCAAACGGTGCAGATGTCCAACCCAGCGCTTCGCGCACGGCGGCCACTTCCTTGTCGCCCAACGCCGCGCCGTGGACCTTGTCGGTGCCGGCCAGGTTCGGCGAACCCTTGCCGATCACGGTCTTGCAGCAGATCAGGGTCGGCTTGTCGGCCAGCTTGGCTTGATGAATGGCGGAGTTGACCGCTTCGACGTTGTGACCGTCGACCGCAGGGATCACGTTCCAGCCGTAGGCTTCGAAGCGCTTCGGGGTGTCGTCCTTGAACCAGCCTTCGACCTTGCCGTCGATGGAGATGCCGTTATCGTCGTACAGCACGATCAGCTTCGACAGGCGCAGCGTGCCGGCCAGTGAGCAGGCTTCGTGCGAGATGCCTTCCATCAGGCAGCCGTCGCCGACGAAGGCGTAAGTGTAATGATCGACAACTGCCAGGTCGGGCTTGTTGAATTCGGCGGCGAGCAGCTTTTCGGCCAGCGCCATGCCGACGGCATTGGTGATGCCCTGGCCGAGCGGGCCGGTGGTGGTTTCCACGCCTGGCGTGATGTGGACTTCCGGATGGCCGGCGGTCTTGGAATGCAATTGGCGGAAGTTCTTGATCTCGTCCATCGACAGGTCGTAGCCAGTCAGATGCAACAAGGCGTATTGCAGCATCGAGCCGTGGCCGTTGGACAGCACGAAACGATCGCGGTTGGCCCATTGCGGATTGGTCGGGTTGTGGCGATAGTGCTTGGCCCACAATGCGACTGCGATTTCCGCCATCCCCATCGGCGCGCCTGGGTGTCCTGAGTTTGCTTTTTGTACTGCGTCCATTGCCAGCGCGCGGATCGCGTTGGCCATCTTGTCGGTAGGGAGTGTGGAAGTCATGTCGATGTCAAAGAGTTGCGGATTGCGGTGCCGAATCATGTCGCCTTGA
>Ga0207695_10001348_pt1 | contig 41610 bp, 24 predicted proteins | sample KBSC54metaG_FD_184354 | JGI IMG/M metagenome (GOLD analysis project Ga0207695, IMG submission 184354) | Corn rhizosphere microbial communities from Kellogg Biological Station, Michigan, USA - KBS C5-4 metaG (SPAdes) (version 2) | ecosystem: Host-associated > Plants > Roots > Rhizosphere > Soil...
TATAACGGCCATAGACAGATATATAGAACCCATGCATAGGCGCCTTACCCATATACATCCGGCATTCCGGGGTCAGGGCATAATTTCCTATCTGAAATGCATCCAGGTCTACTTTATCGGATTTTATCGATTTCCTGAACTGCTTCTTAAACGGCAGATCACCCTTGGGCATATATCGCACGCCCAACCCAACCGAGAAGCGCCGGGACAAGGCCCTTTCATATGTCAGGTGATAATTTCTTACGACCAGCGACGAAACATTCAATTTGAGATCATTCATTTTGTCGTGCTGGGCTTGTACGGGGAAGTAGTACCCCGACAGGAGAAAGCATAGAATGGCTATCTGTTTCATGTGTTTAGGGGGTTGTTTACTATAAATGTACGAATATAAAATATTCATAACATAACAACCGGCGTATTCGGGCCATATTTTTGGCGAGGCCGTCCGGGATGGATAAATTTGCCCATGACCATCGCCCAACTCTATCAGATCTATCTCGAGCACCCGTCCGTGCAGACCGATACCCGCAAGCTCCGGCAAGGCGACCTCTTTTTTGCACTGAAAGGCCCCAACTTCAACGGCAATACCTTCGCCGCACAGGCCCTGGAACAAGGCGCTGCCTATGCCGTCATCGACGAAGCTCCTGTGAAGACAGGCCCTCTTTCCGACAGGCTGATCCTGGTGGAAGACGCGCTCACCACCCTCCAGCAGCTGGCCCTTTATCATCGTCAGCAATTCAATATCCCCTTTATCGCTATCACAGGCAGCAATGGGAAGACCACCACCAAAGAGCTGGTGCACACCGTCCTGGCCTCTACGTATATTACGTATACCACCCAGGGCAACCTGAACAACCATATCGGTATCCCGATCACCATCCTATCCGTAAAAAAAGATGCCCAGTTCGCCGTCATCGAGATGGGCGCCAATCACCAGAAAGAGATAGAAGGTTATTGTCAATATACCCTCCCCACCCACGGCATCATCACTAATGCCGGTAAAGCCCACCTAGAAGGTTTCGGAGGACCGGAGGGGGTGAAAAAAGGGAAAGGAGAGCTGTACGATTTTCTGCGCAGCAGCCAGGTCCCGGGATGCATATCGCCCGACGGTCAGCCCACCCCTGCCGGCGGCACCGCCTTTGTCATGTGGGACTACGACTATCTCCGCACCATGAGCCGGGGCATCCCGCATATTATAAAATATGGTACGCACGATGCGGATGTGACAGGCAATATACATAAAGAGAATACCACCTCCTTTCTTAACGTAGACATACAGGGCGGGCCCACCATCCATACCCAGCTCGTAGGCGACTACAACCTCCCCAATGTCCTCGTCGCCGTAGCCGTAGGCCGTCATTTCAAGGTAACCGACACCGCCATCAAAGCAGCCATCGAAGCCTATACCCCTTCCAACAGCCGCAGCCAGCTGATACAAAAGGACGGCAACCACATCATCCTCGACGCCTACAATGCCAACCCTTCCAGCATGCGGGCGGCCATCGAGAATTTCGCACGTCTCGTTCCCGCCGGGATCTCCGCCAGTCCCGAACCCACCAATAACAAGATCCTCATCCTCGGCGCCATGGCAGAACTGGGGCCGGAAAGCCTCGCCGAACATCAGGGTATCGTCGACCTCATCGGGCAGTACCCCTGGAAGGAAGTGGTGCTCGTGGGAGGCGATTTTCAGCAACTGCAGCACGCCTACAAAAGATTCGACAATAGCAAAGAGGCCGCCGAATGGTTCCGTAAAACTGCACCGAAAAATGCCTACATTCTCATCAAAGGATCACGCAGCACGAAGATGGAGGAGGTAATTGCACAATGATAAAAGGTCTTTCCTCTATTATCCTCTTTGTTTTCGCCGCCCTTTCCGTGACGGCTCAGCGCACCATCATCCAATACCTTTCCGGTACGGATAAAGACCACACCGTACAATGGGACTTCAAGTGCAGCAGTGGAATGAACAGCGGTAAATGGTCGACCATCGCCGTACCTTCCTGCTGGGAAGAGCAGGGTTTCGGCACCTTTAACTATTACCAGGACAAAGAGAATCCCGACGAACAGGGTTGGTACAGGCACCCTTTCAAAACCGATGCCGGCTGGCGCGGTAAAAAAGTCTTCATCGTCTTCGACGGCTCTATGACGGACACGGAAGTGAAGATTGACGGCAACCCCGCAGGCCCCATCCACCAGGGCGCCTTTTACCAGTTCCGCTATGACATAACTTCCCTGCTGAAGCCCGGCAACGATCATTTACTGGAAGTCACCGTCCATAAAAGATCGGCAGATAATTCTATCAATCGCGCTGAAAGACAATCGGATTTCTGGCTCTTCGGAGGCATCTTCCGCCCGGTATTCCTGGAGGTCGTCCCGGAAACTTTCATCGAAAGAGTGGCCATCGATGCAAAAGCCAATGGTGTATTCGGCATACAGGTATTTACGAAGCACACGCACAAAAACCAAACGATCGACATACGACTGCAGGATCTCGACGGGCGGCAGGTCGGAAAGAACATCACCGGGCAGGCTGCAGACAGCACCTATCTGACAGGGGCTTACGCAGGCATCCGTCCCTGGAACCCTGAAGCGCCCAGGCTATACGAAGCCATCATCGCCATTAACCACGACGGCAAAACGATCCATACCATTCGCCAGCGGTTTGGCTTTCGCACCGTGGAATTCAGGGAGCAGGACGGGTTCTACGTAAACGGCGTTAAAATAACCATGAAAGGCGTATGCCGTCATAGCCAGTGGCCTGAGAGCGGAAGGACGCTCAGTCGCGCCGTGCACCTGCTGGACATCGGCCTGATGAAAGACATGAACATGAATGCCGTCCGTATGTCGCATTATCCGCCGGACAGGGAATTTCTCGACCTTTGTGACAGCCTTGGCCTGTTCGTCCTGGATGAGCTTACAGGCTGGCAGAAATCCTATGACACGGCCGTAGGTAGAAAGCTCGTAAAAGAAATGGTCCTGCGGGACGTTAACCATCCCTCCATCATCATCTGGGACAATGGCAACGAAGGTGGGTGGAACCGTGCGCTGGACGGCGATTTCAGCCTGTACGACCCTCAACGCCGCTTTGTCATGCACCCCTGGGAAAAATTCAACGGCACCGATGCAAAACACTATCCCGATTTTAATTATGTCACCAATGCCGTCTTGTATAGCAGGGACGTTTTCTATCCCACCGAGTTTATGCACGGCCTGTTCGACGGGGGCCACGGCGCGGGGCTGGATGATTTTTGGAATGAGATGATGAAGCATCGCGGTTTCGCCGGTGGCTTCCTCTGGTCCTTCCATGACGAAGGCGCCGTCAGAAGGGATAAAGGCGACAGCATCGATGTGGCAGGCAACCAGGCGCCGGACGGCATCGTAGGTCCCCACCGGGAAAAGGAAGCCAGCTATTACACCATCAAAGAGATCTGGTCGCCCGTCTACATCGGCGCCCGGTCCCTGCCGCAACCATTCAATGGCAGGCTGGCAGTAGAAAACCGGTACCTGTACACCAACCTCCGCCAATGCAGGTTCGAATGGCGATTGGTGTCCTTTCCAAAAGCAGGGGAAGCAGGCACGAAAGCAACCACGCTGCAAGAAGGCATCAGTCCATCCCCTTCCATCGCGCCGGGAGACAAAGGCTGGCTGAACATCGACTACCCCGCCCATACAAACGCCGACGCGTTATACCTTACCGCCTACGCTCCGAAAGGAGATACTATCTTCACGTGGAGCTGGGCCCTCCGCCGGCCGGAAGCCATCACCAAAGCAACGACAGCCATTGCAAAAAAATCCTCCATCACTGTGGACACGGCCGCCGGAGGCCTGATCATCAGCTGCGACGGCATCGCCTACCGGTTCGATACAGCCACCGGCTTCCTGCAAAATGTTTTCAACGGCCGCAAAGACATTCCGTTCAGCGAAGGTCCCGCCCTGGCCGGCATCCCCCTGCAACTCTCGCGGTTGAAACATCATCGGGAAAAAGACAGCTACATCGTAGAGCCCTTATACGGAGATGCAAAATTCTATGTAAAATGGACCTTCGAAAGCGGCGTCCTCCCGAAGCTCGAATACAGCTATTCGCAAAAAGAAGCCGCCGATTTCATGGGCATTACCTTCCATTTCCCCGAGGACCAGATCACGGGCATGAAGTGGCTGGGCCGCGGACCTTACCGTGTCTGGAAGAACAGGCTTAAAGGTCAGCGGCTGGGTGTTTGGGAAAAAGCTTATAACAATACCATCACGGGCGAAAGCTGGCTGTACCCCGAATTCAAAGGATGGCATTCGGAAATGTATTGGGTAACTGTGCAGAATAAAGCGTCGGACTTCACGGTGTACACGGATCACCAGGACATCTTCCTGGAAATGCTGCATCCCGAAAAACCCCACGGTGCGAAAAATGACAACACCAGTCCGCCCTTCCCCGAAGGGAACGTAGGCTTTATGCATGCCATCTCCCCCATCGGCACGAAATTTCAGGCGGCGGCCTTAATGGGTCCGCAGAGCCAGAAGAATATGCAAATGAATTACGCGCCGCTTACAGGGGCTTTGTATTTTGATTTTCGGTAGAAATTATCATTGGTTCTAAAAACCGCGCCGGACACCAGGGCTAAAAACAACGGTTCTCGATCGGGCCCCGTACTTCTTCGTGTCAGCCTGCTCACTCTTTCATCCTAAGCGCCATGACCGATGGCTTACGAAGCACAAAGATGGAAGAGGTCTTATCATAAAACGTCAACCCCTTTTTCGACAATTTCACTTCCTCATTATTGAAGACCCTGTAATTAAATAAGGAGTCATTGTATACAATATCAATTTTATCCTTATTGCCCATGCCATTCGCAGGCCGGAATTTCTCCGTGGACAAAGTATCCAGGAATATCGAAGGCATGCCGGCATCTGCGCTCACCCTGAAAAAAATACTTTTCACGGGAAAACCTACACTGACATGGGAGATCGTATCACAGCGCACGGTGGTGTACAAGGTATCGTTGACAAAGACCATGCATCGGTAGTGCTCCTTCCCCGGCCCCGTCACGCCGGTGCTCACAGAAAAAAAGTTGCCCATTTCCGAATCACCGGCAGGCATTTCCTGCACTTTCAGCGGCAGGGTCCTGTCGCTGATATAACTGTTGAGAGCGATCGTGTTGCTACCAGTGCTTCTCCAGGTCCCCGAAGAGTACTGGTGGGCAAATTCGAACTGGTACCGGTAGCTGTAGGTAGAATCCGGCCGCAGGGTGAAGCTATGTGGGCTCCGGGCCGAAGCATAGGTGCCGGCAATAGGCCGGCCGGGAGTGCACCCGGCCAGCCAAAACATCAGTAGTATACACAAGCTGCATGCATTATTGATGCCTTTTCTCATCGTCGAGGTATGCCCGTAGGTTTCTTGCATTGTATGCGCCGTTTAAAATGAGCCTGCCATAAAGGAAGTCGCCATTATCGTTGATACCGATGACCCAGTTCCTCGTAATGTCTCCCAGCGATCTGGCCGTTCCCCAGTAGGAAGGGACATTGTTCGTGACAGTGGAAGGATCAAAGGCGAACTGAGCTCTGTAGGACGATACCTCCACACTTATAACCTGGTCTGCTCCGCCCGGGTACACATTAAATCCTTTTTCGCCGCCCCTTATCTGTCCCGTGAAGATCTGGTCCCCATGCCTCATCTCATGGATGGCACTGGCATCACCCACAATTTCCATGGTTATGACATTGTCATGCACGTAAGTGTCTCCCCGGCTACCGGTAACCTCCTTGAAAGTAAACTGCTGAGGATTGTCCGCGCTTCCCATCATACCCAATATGGCCGAAGACCATTCAAGCTCCCGCTTTGTCTCCCTGGCCGCCGCGACTTCTGCATTCGCATTCTTCAATTGTCTTTCCAGTCGCGGAGAGGAGCCATTTTTAGCAATCTTATCCTTTATACTTTCCACATTGGCGGTGGCCTCCGTCAGTTTACTATTCTCCTCTCTCAGCCTTTCCTGTATCCTTTCTTCCAGTCGCGCAGCAGTCTTGGAGTCATGTTCCTGATCGCCCCAGATCATACCGTCCTGGTCGATGAACCGGATAGGATTGTCCGCGGCATAGACATAGGGGCTCCACTTCCTGGTGACATCCGTCAAGGGGTCGATGGTGGTAAATCGTCCCAATTGAGGATCCATATACCGGGCCCCGTAATCATACGCTTCCAATCCTGAACCATCGGAAAATTCTTTATTTTGCAATTCTTTTCCATTATACCTGTATTTATTCTCCGTGTAGCCTCCCTTCAATGCTTTATCGCTGATGCCGGCCATGGTCAGACCGAACGGATAATAATGCGTCTCTTCCAGTATCGGTCCCGAACGCACCTGCACGCTGAGGTTGTCGAAATATACAGGCCATCCCTGCGTCTCGTTGCTGACCCAAATATACAGATATCCATTTTTGCCGGCTACCACGTCAGGCTGGGCCAAGGCATTCAGAACACCAACGGGGTAATTTCCTACGGCAATAGCTCCGCTCCTGGCGGCATCATACTGGTACTGGTCATCCAGCAGCATCCAGTTCAGGTAAGCCCTGGGTTTGCCGGCCACAGTGCCTTCTTTATTGGTGATAAAAGAATTCAGCGCTCCATACAAAGGACTGGAAGTCGTGTTCAGCTGACCTACGGTACCTTTTCCGCCGCCTGTCAGTCCCACCACGCCACCCGCCAGCGAGGTCAGCACATCCGTGATGGAGGAGTTAGTGCCTGTGCCCGACTGACTGGTGTAATATGCTTTTGTTCCAACAGTCACCGTATCGCCCGACATTACTTTCAGAATGATCGCCGGTCCCTGGGTCCTGCTTGCCATCCCGTTCAGCATGATCACCGAATCATTGGGATTCGTGACGGATACATCCACCGGGTAGCCGGCCACTGTACGGGAATAGACGGTCTGCGGGATATTGTAGAACAGCGCATTCTCTTTCGTCCGGTAGGCGCCTTCCATGGTTGCCATATAGAGCGCCGTATCCTTTTGGGTCGTCAATATCATCCGGGTATTACCCAGGTGGTCCTTTTCGAAAAAGTCCTTCTCCCAGCCGTATTGAGAGGTGCCGTTCTGGTACCAGTGCAATGCCCATCGCATCCTCCCTTCCTCGTGCTGCAGCAGCTGGAGGGTATCCACACCGCTGCCCGGCGCCGTGATCGTATCCGTCTTTCCATACATAAACCCGGCCACGTAAAGGGTTGTCGTAGCATGACGGATTGAGCTATCCATTGTCACTTTTGCCAGCTTGTTACCGCCCGCATCATAGGTGTAAAGAATATCACCCTTACCTCTGACATGTACCCTCGCCGGCAGGTTGAACATATTGTAAACAATGGTATCGATCGCTTTATTGGCGTCGGAGGTAAGGCTCCCGTTCCCGTCATAATAATAGTCCGCAGGCTGCTTCGTCCCCTTAAAATGAAAGTCGCCCAGCTGCGACAGCGAATCGTTCACTGCATCCGCCACCTGGGATAGTTTATTGGAAGTGGTTTTATAACTATAGGTCAGTTGGTCGATAGGCGAAGAGCCATTCCATTTGAAACCATTCTGGTTCATGGAAAGCATATTCCCGTCAGCATCATAGCCGATGCCGCTGACGGTGTAATCCACAAGACCGCTGCTCCACCCCCCCGAGCCTGTGTTCTGCTGGAAACCGGCTGCGCTCAGCCTGTTCAGCTTATCATAGGTGAGATCATATTTTCGCTTCGTGCTATCCCCCCGGGTCTTCCAGGTCAATCCGGCAATATTGCCGTTGTATTGTGGAACATAGCTGGCGCCGGTGACAGAGGCGCTGTTGTCGTATCCCAGCTCCAGGCCAAAGAAATTGGCCGTGCCGCCTGCGACATATTTTTTGTTGATGCCGGTCAGCCATCCCCTGAGGTTGTAATCATAAGCCAGGCTGTCGATGCCTCCGCCAAGATATTTTGTCTTCAGACGCGCCAGCTCGTCATAGGTCATGGAATCTATCAGGATATCTCCGGCCGCACCATCGATGTTCTTCCGGACAGACTTGAGACGCTCCCCAGCATCATAGCTCATTTTAGTAAGGACGGAATGATATTGGGCTGTGTTCCCTGCCTTTTGGTGATTCAGCAATACCCGCAGGGGTTGACCGGTGAAATTATACTGTGTAACCAACGTATCGTTGCCGCCCGTGTAGTTCGAACTTTGCACCTGGATCACCCGTCCATGGTCATCATAATATTGCAGGGTATACAGATACGTGCCGGCGGTACCCAGGACCTTGCTCTTCTTTCCTGTCATCAGACCCATCGTGATCATATGAGCAGTGGAGGCCGTCGCATATTCCGGTGCAGCATTGTAGGTGGATATCAGCTTGGCTTGCGAGGCTGTGCTCAGCGTCGGGCTTGGGCTGCCTGTCATCCAGCTGTAGTCGTCATAGAAGGTCTGTGTCAGCACCTCCACGGTATAAAAATCCAGATCCGGGAAATACAGCATGCCCCCCGTCCGGTTAAGCCAGTAATCCAGATCATTATAATGCGCCGCATCACTCACGATGGCCGTGGACACCTGCCGATTCAGCTCGTCATATTTCGTGTATATCCAACGTTGCTGCTTGCGCATGGCCGAATCCTGTGAAAGCACCAGCCTGTCCCGCAAGTCATAGGTCATCCAGGTCTCTCCCGCACCGGGAACTTTTCTAATGACGGTGCGTTTCCTGTCGTCGAATTCGTACCGGTAACAGAGCTCATAAGCCACGGTGTCTCCGCCCGTGCCCGCAAAGCTCCAGCTATGACCCATAAGCCATTCCACCGCCTTGGGCTGTATGACGAATCGCAGGTTCCCCACGATATCATACACATAATAAGTACATATCCATCCGCTGTGCCCTGCGCCAGGATTGCCCAAGAGCTGTACTTTTTTCAACACCAGCTGTCCGTCCTTGTTCCTGTATTCCACAGATGCATTCCGGTGTTCATCCACCATCGAATCTTTTATCAGCTGCCCGGCGCTGTAAACACCACGGCTGGCAGGCAGGCTCCTTCGCGTAAGAGCGATATCCCACATTTGCACGCTGTCCGCGGCTGAATTAAGCAGGTAAGTCTTTGCAGTCCCGACGGAACGGCCATTCCAGCTCGCTCCGGCCGGATAGCTGCCGGCTATGCGGTTCAGAGGCGTCGGCTCATAGTCTCCCCTGCTGAAAAAGAACTGTTCGTTCGGGAAAGTGACGGTGTTGAAGAAACTCTGCTCTGCCGTAGCCATCGTCTTATAATTTCCATCCCCTGATAAGGAGATAAATGGCAGAAGCTGAACAACCTCCCTGTCAAACGGGTCATACGACTGTATCCTGACCAGGTCCTTTTGCAGCGGACTTGCCTGCTTTGATACAGTCTGAACAGGCCTTCCCAATCCATCAAAATAGACAGTGGTTTGCTTGACATCCCGGGGGTCTGTGAGATTCCTGGCCGTAAAAGTATCTGTTACACCCGGTCTTGTGATCTCCCTGGTACGGATATAGCTCAGGTTGGTATTGACAGCGCCTACATTCACCGTTATGGCATCTGTAAACGCGGTTTGCGGGCTGCACGACACCTGTACCCGGTAATAGGTCGTAGAGGTAAGATAGCCCGGATTATACGATGATCCCGTGGCGCCGCTGATCGGTGTCCAGGAAACATTATTGCCCGAGCTCTGCCATTGATAAGTATAATTGCCGCTGCAAGACCCTCCTGACACGCCGGCAACGGTGAGTAATCCCGGGCCGGTGTTCGCAGCCACCGTTTGATCCGAAGGAGTGATAAATCCTGCCAGCAGCCTGGGAGGCACCGTGATCGTAGCCACACCAGTGTATCCCGTCATTCCATGGCTGATCATCGACAGCCGGAAATAGGTTGTCACCGTAAAGGTTCCCGGGGGCGTATATGTCTGCGTGTTAGGCCCGCCGGGACCAACAGGCGCGGTGACATTGGTCCAGCTGACCCCATCGGTAGAGCTTTGCCACTGGAACACATAGCTGCCGTTCCCCCCCACGAGGCCGGCGCTCGTCCAGGTAAGCGTAGAGGCGGTGCCATTGTAAGGGATGCTCTGATTGGGAGTAGGGGCAGCCCCGCCTGGCGTCTGGTAGACATAGACATTCGCAACATTTGAATAGGCCACCTGTCCGCCCAGTTTGGCTATCCTCTTGTAAAAAATGATGGAGGTTTGAGCCCCCGGATCATAGCTCTGCCCTGTTACCCCGGGCATATCTGTGTAAGTGCTTCCGAAATTGGTGCTTTGCTGCCACTGATAGGTGTAGCTCAACGCGCCACTGCATCCACCTCCGCTGGCGGCTGTACCGGCCAGGGGTAGCGCTGTCTGACCGATATTCAGCTCCTGGTAGGCATTGGATAGGGTCCCGCCGGATAAGGCAGTCGCGGACACCGTCACCGTCGCCGCGCTGGACGTAGCCGAATAGCCGGTGCCCTGTATCCGGGCACGATAATAAGCAGTCCCGCCGATGGATGTAGCAGGGAGCGCATAGGTGCTGGCGGTTGCGCCGGTGATATCGCTCCAATTGCTGTTGTCCCAGGAGCTCTGCCATTGGTAAGTATAAGGGGCGCTGCCGCCCGTCGGGGCGGTGGACAGCGCAGCAGGCGTACTACCGCAGCTCAACGATTGGGAGGAAGGGGTGACGGTTTGCCCGTAGCTTTTATTCTCCGTCATTAGCACCAGCACACAAATGGCGCTGCATAAAATATTTTTTAACATAGATAGGTCAGTTAATTAGGTTATTGCCCCGTGTAATGGTACTCGATCGTTTTTAAGATATTTCCATCCTGGTCCTTCACCTGCTGCAGCCTGTTGACCCCATCATAGACGAAATAAGATATCTTGTTGCCTATATCACATTGGCTGGTCATGCCTATCAACGGGAAATAGGTGTAGGTCGTCATCTGTGCACCCAGTGGGTAGAGCCTCAGCTCGTCAATGCCCCCGATGCCGGAAAGGACGGCAGCGGACTGTCCTTTGATCCTGTGCTCATAATAGGTCCAGATCCTGTTGTTGATGGTGACAGTCTTGCCTTTGACAGGATAACCCGCTAGTGTACCCGCAATCGTATAAGGAGTGCTGTTCAAGGTCCAGTAAGAGACGACGTAGGTGGTCAGCGGATCGATTCCGGATTTATAGATATCACTGTTCAGACTGTAACAGCTGGAGCCTGTTACTCCACCCAGGACATCCCTCGCGGTCGAGCCGACGGTCCAGTTACCTGTACCATCACCATCAAAGCTGGTGTAGGCAATCTGATCCTGGGTTGCACCCGCCACATCGGCCACCTGGTAAGAGGCGTTATAATCCCACAGCAGCGAATGCCTGAAGCCGGATTGTCCCTCGGAATATTCGATGGGCAGGTTGCTGGCATTAAAGGTATAATATTGTTTTGCCAGCTTGTACCGGCTGTCATAAACAAACGTCCCGCCGGCATTGATATAGCTCTTTGTAAAAGTGGCCAGGGGAATGGGTGCATTGGCGCTAAAGTCCAAGACCTTGGATACGGACAGCCTGTCGGGAAAATAAAGGAATAATTGTCCGCCCGTAACATATTCCGTTCCATTCTGCTTAATGGTCCGGATCTCTTCCACCGGCATATCCGTAAGGTTCTTGTTCAGGAGATTCACGAGCCCGTTGACCACAGGGTCCGACGTGCCGGCTACCATACCCGGAAAATAATCCCGGGGATAGGAAAATTGCGACCGCACGGAATCTCCCATACTATTGGTAGTGACACTGCTGGCAGGCACCAGCTTATTCGCCTGACCGGGGCTGTAATTATAATTCGTGAGACGCTGATAAGAACGTCCTGCATTGTCCATCACTGTCTCGCGCGTAAGTGTGGACACGTAATTTTCCGTAGGCAGGATGACGGTCTCCCACCTGTAAGTGCCGCCCAGATAAGTCTCCGCCGCGTTGTCATCGGCAGGCGCAGTCGTGTTGCTGTACGGGGCATTAGTGCATTCATCGTTCCTGTAGACCGCCAGCTTGACATCCGCGTCAAACCGGTTGATGAGGTCCACAGGGGACATCAGGGAGTCATTGGTGCCATATCCTGTATATTTCTCATTGACAATGGTCCCATTCGGCAATTGGTTGGAAGTCGCAGCTTCACCGGCGTACCAGCTAAAGTAAAAAGGTTGGGTATTCGGACAACCCCAATACTGTCCCGGACCAATGGTGGAGAACCTGTAATCATGCACTACCTGACCTGCTGCGTTACTGGCGCCCTTGTACTCCGTCACCCGGTGATATTCCACGATAGGGGCGGGATTGGCCACGACACTGTTGGAGTAAAGGTTGAAAACGTACTTATTCACGCATGTGTTGCACCCATCTATCGGGCTTTCCACAGAGATCACATACTGACGCTCCAGCGTCGTCACAAAATTGGGCAGGAATTTGGTGCTGATATTAGCCTGATCATACACGATGTTCGTCTGTAATGACGGGTTGGCGGCGTTAGGGTCGGCATAAAACTCTATTTTCTTTACCCGCATCCCTCCCAGCGTAACGAGAGGATTATTCTGGGCGTCCGTACCTTGTATCAGCGTGTTCGCCAGCACGGTCGTGCCCCCTACTCCATAAGAGATATTGCTCTTCAGCACAATATTACCTTCATAGGTGAATGTCGTTTTCCCTCCCGTAGGATAATAGATCTCCTTCAACATCCCATAACAGGCATAGGCGGGGTTAGGCACCCTGTTGGTCATGGTCAAATAGTTTGCAATGGAATACGTGGCATTATAGGTTGACCCATCGATGTACGGATAGAGCCCTACAGCCGCATAAGGTATCAGCTGCGGGTTGTTCATTATCCCATTAAAGTATCCCCAATAATCCTGCGCATTATAGGTGTTATCACTGACATTATACGAAGGCCAGGGAGAGACGGAATTATCGTTGATGTAGTTGAACCGGTAGCTGTTGTCGGTATTCCCCGTGTTCCGGTCCTTAAAACTCACCTTTTTCAGGAACAGCCGCGCGCCCTGTGTATAGTCGAAGGTGACGGTCTGCACCACTGTCCCCAGGTCCTGCGCAAAAGGGATAGTGGATCTGTACAGCGATACACTGGCCAGGCATGGCACCGCCGCCGCCGCGTCTATATTTGTCAGGTCTGTCCTGTTGCTGCCGGGCGTAAATTTGATAAACCCATTCTTCCAGTAAATGCTGCTGAGCTGGTACACATCCACCGTAGAGTTGATGTAGGTCATTCTATAGCCGGCTGCACCCGGACATTGAAGACCCGCACCTGTGATGGAAGCAAGTGCTATCGACTCCGTTTTCTCCTTTCGGTTGTATTGGTAATGATTATAGTAGAAGTTGATGATCTCGCCGTTTTGCGTAACCACTTGCGTCAGATACCAGGTGGTCCCTCTCAGCTTTACATAATAGCTGGGGTCATTGCCGTTGACGCTGTTGGTAATGGAATTCACCGTCGATTCTTCCTTTTGGTTAAAGTAGAATGTCTGCCCCTTTTCATCCGTAACAGTGAATTTATCCAGCCGGCCATTTACATCTTTGGTGAATTGTATCACCTTGTTCGATCTTGGCATCTGTATGCACTTGCCCGATCTCCCGATGTAAAAGCTCCCTTTGACACCGAGCAGATCGTAGTAGAAAAAGTCGTGTTCGGTGTCGGCCAGCTGCTGTGCGACACTTCTGAAAAAATCATACTTTTCAAGCCCATACATCTGACCCCGCGCCAGCTTGTCCAGCTTATTGGCTGCTACAGTGTCCATAAGACCAAAACTACCATCGTCGGGCAGCCCTTTCACGGTCCTGGTGATCGTCCCACCTACGTTCAGATTCCATCCCAATCCCACCCAGGAGGCTACATCGGAAGTTTTAAGACCCGTATTGCTGTATCTCAAAGCCAGGGGCACCGTCAGCCCATCGACCGTAAACTGCATCAGGGGAATGCCATAGTCGATCTGACCGGTCTCATAGTTTCCCGGTATGGTAGTATAACGTTCGAAATTACTTGCATTGGGAGATTTCGGCGGATCATACCTGGCAAGGAACTTATAAGGGTCATTACTCTGGGCCGATAGCATTTGGGCAATACATAGAAAGGCAGCTAGCAATCTTATTCTCATATACAAACATTATTAGGATAAAAATTTATTAGTTGAGGCCATATCCAATGCGGAAGATCACCGCCTGTGTGCGCGGACGCTGCCGATAGCTGAGAAAATCCCACAGTAGCTGCACCTTCGTTTTTTTGAACACCCGGCTTTTCATCGACACCGTCTTTGTCACGCCGACCAGCCCGCTCTTCGTCCAGTCAGCCCAATCCCTCAGCTGCTGAAACCGGGCGAATGGCGTCGTATGATTCAATTCGAGACCGCCGCTGGCCGAGAAGCTGCCTTTTATCTTTATATCCAGGAAGGATCTCAGCCCCGCGCCCTGGCTGGAAAAAGCGATATGCTGTATCCCATTGCCCCAACCCAATTTGTAGCTGACTCCGACACCGATGGTGCTGCGGTCAGTGAGTTTGTATCCTGCCGACAGGCCAAAGTCGCTCACGGTAGGGAAGTAGTAATTATTTCTTGTAGTTTGAAAATTCGTCCCATATTCCAGGCGCTTCCAGAAAGACCTCGTCTTTTGATCGTTTGGCTTAAAATTGGGCATGTCGATATCTCCACTGCCGGCGCCGAGTTTACTCAACTTATCTTTATACCCATCCAGCTGCGATTGCGCCGACTGCAGATTTGCCTGTAAAGCCGCCTGTCCCCCTGCCCCGCCTGCCGCCACCTGCTGGTTGATCAACGCCGCTACCTGGTCACGGGTCTGCAATCCGGCCAGGGAAGCCGTAGACCCATAATTAGCCGGCAAATTGAACAGTCCCGCCAGCTGGGAGTTCTGCTTCATGAAAGCCTGGAAAGCCGGCAGCTTGTTGAGAAGGGTAAGCGCTTCTTTGGTCATTTTATCCGGATCATTCAGCATCTCCTTATACGCCCGCACCTGCTGCGAGTAATAATATACATCCTGGTTGAACCCCTTGTAATCCTTTCCCACAAGGCCCGCCAGGTTCGCATGCTGTTGTATATATTGGGATATCTGCTGCTTCCGTTGCCGGATATATTCTTTTATCTGTTCAGCATCCTGCATCTTCGCCTGCAGCGCCTGCAATTGCCGCATTGCGCTGGCCGCGCCTGGACTGGCTGCACCCGGACTGACCGCTGCAGCTCCGGCCATCCCCGGAGTTCCACCCATGAATTTCAACATCCCCTGCAACGAATCCGTATACGCCTGATATTCGCCGTTAAGCCGGAGGCTGCCGCTGCTACCCGTATCATGGGCCAGCTGCTGACCCAGGGCAGCATACTTCTCCGCCGAGCCGGCAAACAACGATGCCGCAGCCGCGGAATCTACACGACCTAACTTTTTCCGCAAACGCTCTTCGCGTCTGGCCATCTTTTGCAGATATTTTTCCGTCTGACGGGTGAGCTGGTTATCCAGGCTGGCTGTCTTGCTCTGTACTTTGCTGAAACACCGGGAAGGGAAATTAAGGATGCCCGCGACCTTATCAGGTGGGTCCTGTGCATAACAAGCATAAGACAAGCAGATGAGCAGCAATAGGATTGCGCCCTGGGGTAATTTCATTAGAGGTCAGTTTAATGGTCATGCAGGGAGAAGTAATCCCACATTGACGAAGCAAAGCATTTTCCACTTATACTCCAAATATAATTTTACCAGCGTGCAAAAAATGCCCCTAACCGTGTCGATTTGAGCCACCAGCGTGCAACAGCAGGTATAAAAAAGCCCGGTCGGACAAACCAACCGGGCCTTGACCTATCATAAGATACTCCTGATTATTTCTCCGGCGGCACCACCTGCATCAATGCCGGGATGCTGCACGCGTCATACGCAGACACAGGCGTCCCGGCCGGCGGCGTCGTATTATAATCTTTCCCCATGAGTCCCGTGGAAGAGCTCCTTTTACCGTAGGCGGTGTTGATATTCTTTCGTAACCAGGGCAGATAGTCCGGCTTATTACCATCAACAATCAACCGGATCATATATTGCGCAAGGATCGCATTATACACCCCCTGCTCTTCCCCTCCTTCAAAAGGAAGGATACCATTCCCATCGCACATCTTGTTCTTTGTGAAATCAGCCGCCAGCACCGCATCATTCAGATAAGCCACATCCCCCGTCTTTTTATACAACATTACCGCCGCACCGATACAGCTGGCCTGGTTGTAAGTATGCGTCGTCCAGTCGGCAGGGTTATTATCCACCTTATTGTCCGCCACCGCCCCGGTGCTCGTATTGAATAAATTGGTCCTCGCCCAATTATATACCCCGATGGCCTTGGTGGCATAATCCTCATCCCTGGTAATATTATACAGGGTCATGGCCCCGATGACGGTGGGATAGTTGATACATGCCGTCTTACCCCGTTGCTTCCAGGCCCATTCCATCCCGCCGGTGGCAGCATCAATCCTAAACTGGACGAAGGCATCGGATTACTGGACAAGACATTCACCAAAGTAGAGCATCCGCCCGTATTTCCCGGCGGCGAGGAGGCTCTCCGGAATTATATAAGAGATATCTGCTCACGCAATCGCAAGCTGGTAAAGAAAGAAGGGCCGTCCTGGACACCGGCCACTCAAAATGGGCATAAAGTGGTCTGTTATCAAAAACAGCAGATCATTTTTGAATAACTTGTTTTTCCATCACACCGAGAGCCTCGCCAAACACCAGGGCATCGTCGATCTCATCGGACAATATTCCTGGAAAGAAGTCGTCCTCGTGGGAGGAGATTTTCAAAAGCTGCAGCATCCCTACAAACGTTTCGATAACAGCGATAATTAGCTGATCATCGTGAGGAATGAAGGCTCATGGCGTTTTATATACATACCAATGCTCCTTCACCTGCTTTGATTGTTGCAGGAACTTCACCCACTCCGGGTTTGTAACCCTTGCCGGATCGGTGACATACACCAGCTTTTCATCTTTGATATTTATCACCAGGTCAATGCCGAATTTATGGAACTCGGATGTAAAAGAATGTACATCTGCCTGCTGCATTTTGAGATATAGCTGTCTTACGATGTCTTCCAGTTGCCTGGCATATTTGCTTTCATCGGCAGTATCGACACCGGCATATCCCGCAATGTCGGTAATGGCAAACTGAAGACTGTCCCTTGTCAGCCGGAACGCCTCCTTTGACCGTTGAAAAAAATAATCATTCACAAGGTCGCCATTATAGATCTGCAGCTCGATAATATCACCCCTCGACAGCAGGCTATGATGTAAAAATTCTGATTTAAAAAGGTCCTCATGCCCTTCTATTACAGCATCCGCCTTTGTTTTACACGATACCAATAAGACGACGGCGAGGACCGCAGCTAACCCATCAATGCGGGCCATTATACTTCGGAAATGATTCATAATAACGTTTAAGGATATTTTTATAATCGGGATGGCTTGTATACCCATTGATGATGGCCTGCTGGTCAGATGGCGAATCAAATATGCCAGGTGAGCCATATGACCAGGGCCCAAAATTGTAATAGTCCGTTGCATCATTACGCCGTACCCGCCCGTTCACAAAATTGTTGTAATGCGCACCTATCTGGACTGTTCCCAGATCTATTTCCAGGTAGGCCATTCCCCTGCCAAATAAAAAGTTACCCCAGTCGGCGACATCATAAGCAAGGCCATCCCTTACATACAAAGTATTTTTATTAAAATCACCCCTGCTAATGCCGGCTATTCCATAATCCATTTTCCCGCCTGCTACCCCCTGATGCCATGCATAGTTCATTCCCTTGTCCCTGGTAACTCCTTTTACACCGCTTATGTTCATGGCCTTATCGATCATCGCATCCGTCCCAAACTCCACCCTGTTGATGACACCATTTCTAATACCCTGGATGGCCGTTGCTGCATCATTGAACTGGAAGGTCTTACCGTCCGAATACTGCTTCACTTCATATTGCACACCATTTTTCTCATAGGTACAGAGCACCGTGGATCTTTGAAAAAATACCCCGGACCAGGTCTTCTTGCCATCATCGACAAACTTCCAGAATGATCCGTCGGGCCTGAACCATGCAGCCGTATCCCCCAGTGGATCAGCATACTTTATTGGGTTATCCGACATCGCGGCATAAGGGGTCCATGATCCGGATCTGTCAATTTTTGGATCCATCTGCCAAAACCTTCCCAATTGCGGGTCATGCGTACGATAAGAACTTTCGTACAGATCGACGTCGAAAGCCTTGTTCTCTTCATACCCATTGTATTTGTATTTATTCTCCGGGGTCCCCGGCTTCAATGCCTTGTCACTGATCCCTGCCATAGTGAGCCCAAACGGGTAATAATGCGTCTCCTCCAATATCGGACCCGACTGCACCTGTACGCTCAGGTTATCAAAGAACACCGGCCATCCCTGCGTCTCATTGCTTACCCAAACATACAAATATCCATTCTTTCCTACAACGATATTCGACTGCGCCATCGAATTCAATGTCCCTGCGGCATAGTTCCCCACCGCTAACGCCCCGCTCTTGCCGGCATCGAATTGGTATTGACCGTCCAGGAACATATAGCTCAGGTAGGCCCGGGGCTTATTTAGAATAGAGTCTTCCTTGTTGGTGATAAAAGAGTTCAACGCCCCGTACAAGGGACCGGCGCCCGGCGTATTCAGCTGCGTCAGGGAGCCTTTGCCACCGCCTGTCAATCCCACGACCCCGTTTGCCAAAGAGGCCAGCAGGTCATTGATCGCCGTATTCCGCTGCCCACTTGACTGACTGTTATAATAACACTTGGCTCCCACGCTAACGATATCACCCGCCATAACCTTCAAAATGATGGCAGGACCCTGTGTCCTTCCCACCGTACCATTCAGCGCAATCACCGAGTCGTTGGGATTCGTAGTTGAAAGGTCGACGGGATAGCCGGCCAGGACCCTGGAATAGACGGATTGCGGAATGTTATAGAATAGAGCATTCTCCTTCGTCCGGTAGGCCCCTTCCATCGTCGCCAGATATGTAGCAGTATCCCGTTGTGTCGTCAGCACCATCCGGGTATTGCCCAAATGATCCTTCTCGAAGAAATCTCCTTCCCAGCCATATGCCTTTGTACCATTCTGATAATAATGCAATGCCCATCTTGCGCGCCCCTCCTCGTGCAGGACGAATTGCAGCGTGTCGACACCAGGGGGCAGGGTCGTTATCGTGTCAGAATGCTGGTATACAAAGCCGTTGAGGTACAAAGTGGTCGTCAAATGCCTGGACAGGCTGTCCACCACCACTCTCGACAGCTTGTTGCCGGCAGCATCATAAGTGCAGGTGATATTTCCCTTCCCATTTACATGTATCAGCTCCGGCAGGTTTCGATAATTATAAACAATCTTGTCAATGGCTTTATTATTGTCGGACACCAGACTGCCATTGGCGTCATAGCTATAGTCCGTTGACTGTTTGGTGCCGTTGAAATGAAAATCTCCCAGTTGAGACAAAGGATCATTAGCCGCATCCCCTACCTGGCTGAGCTTATTGGAAGCGGGCAGGTAACTATAGCTCAGCTGATCGATGAGGGCCGATCCATTCCATTTGAAGCCCTGCTGGTTCATGGTCATAATGTTTCCATTGGCATCATAGCTTATGTTATTCACCGTATAGTTCACCAGGGAAGTGCTCCATCCCCCGCCTGTATTTTGATTGAACGTCGCTCCGGTCAGCCGCCTGACATTATCATAAGTGAAGTCATACTTACGTTTAGTACTGTCCCCACGGGTTTTCCACGTCAAACCCGCAATGCTGCCCGTGTACTGTGCGGCAGCATAACCGGACCCCGGCACAGCAGAAGCAGTATTGTCATAGTTAAGCTCCTGCCCAAAATAATGACTGGTCCCTCCTCCTACATATTCCTTATTGATGCCGGTCTGCCAGCCCCGGATATTGTAGTCATAGATCATGCTGTCGATGCCGCCGCCAAAATACTTGGCCCGCAGCTGCCCCATCTCGTCGTATTGCATGCTGTCAATGAGAAAATAGGTGCCGGCGGCATCGATGCTTTTCCAAATGGATCTCAGCCGCAATCCGGCGTCATAGGTCATCTTCGTGACAACGTCATGGTGCTGGACGGTATTGCCGGCTTTCTGATGATTCAGGATCGTACGCAACACCTGCCCCGTGAAATTGTATTGGGTCGTCAATGTATCCACTCCCCCAGTGTAATTCGTACCCTGCTTCTGGATCAGCCGTCCCCGGTCGTCATAATAATTCAGGGTGTAGAGGTAATTTCCTGTTCCAAGGACTTTGGTCATCGAGCCGGTGGTTTTACCCCTGGTGATCATATAGGGCGCAGGTGTCAAAGCATAAGGAGGCGTATGGCTGGCCGTATCCAGCTGTCCCTGCCAGACAGTGCCGAGCGAAGGCATCGCATTAAAGGATGCCGCCCAGGAATAATCGTCGTAATAGATACCTGTCAGCACCTCAGTGGTATAATTCGTCAGGTTGGGATAGGACGTACTGGCCGCCGCAAGGTTCAGGTGATAAGACAGGTTGTTATAGTTCAGCGGGTCGATAATAAGTCCGGTGGAATCCGGCCGGTTGCGACTATCATAGACAGTGACCAGCCATTTTTGCTGGCTCCGCTGCAGGGCGTCCTGCGTCATCACCAGCCGGTCACGCACGTCATAGACCATCCAGACCTCCCCGGCGCCGGGGATCTTCTTTACGATCAACCGGTTCCGGGCATCATATTCATAGCGGGAGCACAATTCATCGGCTACAGGCTGTGTGACCACCCAATTGCCGGAGGTATTATTGATGAGCTCCGTCGCCCGGGGCTGCATGACAAACCGGAGGTTGCCGATATTATCATAGACATAATATGTACAAAGCCAGCCCGCATGGGCGCTGCCGGGATTGTCAGCCAGCTGCGCTTTCTTTAAAACTACCTGCCCATCGAAATTCTTATATTCGACAACAGCGCGGTTGATCTCATCGATCGTTACGGACTTATACAGGGTGCCGGCGGGGTAACGTCCGGACATTGTGGGCAGACTGCCGGCTGTATAGCCGATTGACCATATCGCTACGCTGTCGGCAGCCGTGTTGACCAGGTACTGCATCGAGACGGACCTTCCGGACCCCGACCAGCTTATGCCCGGGGCATAGCTCGCATTGATCCTGCCGAGCGGTGATTGCTCATAAGCATCCACGTTGAAAAAATTTTGCTCCGACGGATATCGGAGGGCATTATAAGCATATTGGTCGCCCTGGGCCGTCGGTTTGTAATTCCCGTCACTTGTCGTGGCTACGTAGGGCAGATACCTGTACATCTCCCTGCCGAAACGATCATATGCATTCAACGACACCGCATCTTTGAGAAGGGGGCTTTGCTGCTGATCCACTGTCTGTACAAGCCTTCCGAGACCATCATAATACTGTGTTGTCAGGCCGACGTCATAGGGACTGGTCAGCGCCTGTACGCCGGCATCGTCCGTTACACCGGATTTCTTTATCTCCTTTATACGGAGATAGTTCATATCAGGAATGGCAGAGCTGATCAGTATCCATACGGTGTCCGAATTGACGGTGATCCCGTTGCAGCTTACCTGCCTGCAGTACCATGCATTGGACGACAGTGCCGGAGGAATGTAAGTAGCTCCGGTGGCGCCGCTGATCGCAGTGAACGCGGTGCCGTTGGAAGAGGTCAGCCACTGGTAAGCATACGAACCACTGCATCCTCCCCCGAAGGCCGGCGTCCCCCCCAATCGCCCGGGACTGCTGCCGGGAGCAATGACAATATTCACCGGCGCTATACTCCCCGGCAGCAACTGCGGATACACATCAACCAGGGCCGGGCTGCTGTAGGCCGTAAGGTATGAGCTGGTCACCGCCACACGATAATACATTGCAACAGTAGATGCAGGAGGGGTATACGTCGCAGCCGTACCATTGACATTGGTCCAGGTTGCATTGTCGGGAGAGCTTTGCCATTGATAGCTGTAAATGTTATTACCACCCGAAACGCCCGTGCTCGTAAGCAGGCCTGGCACTGTATTGTAATTGACAGTCTGGCTGGCAGGAGTCACGGCGCCCGGAACGACGGGCAGCAGCGGATACACCTGCACGATGGCTGAGCTGCTATATAAAGTCCCTCCATTGCTGGTGACCGCCACCCTGAAATAGGCGGTCGCCGTCAGCGCAGGGGGAGTATATGTACCGGAAGTGGCCCCGGAGACATTCGTCCAGGTGCTGTTGTCAGGTGAACTTTGCCATTGATAGCCATACGTACCATTACCACCCGACACACCCGTGCTGGAAAGCATAGCGGGATTGGTGCCATAGTTGATGGTCTGTGTGCCAGGAGTTACGCTACCGGGCATCAGTTGGTTAAGTATAGTAACTTTCCCAACATTCGAATAACCGACAGTGCCTGATCCCGTCTCGGTAACCCTTCTCCTGTACGAGGTCGTCGTCAGCAGCCCGGTGCTGAACGAAAGATTTTGCCCGGTGGCGCCACTGATATCCGAGAAATTAGTGCCATCCGTGCTGGATTGCCATTGATAGCTAAAAACAGGGGAACAATAGCCTCCCGTAGCAGCGGAACAGCTGTAGGTGGGCGGGACGCTGTTAAAGTTGATATTGGGAAATGGAGTAGCGATAGTCCCCGGGATCAACGGCGTATACATGTTCACATTCAACGTTTTGCCAGGTATCGAAACAGATCCCGAAACAGTGGTTGAATTCCATATTACATATACAGAGTTAGTCCCGGCCGGACAGCTGCCGCTGGTATGCCCATTAAAATCCACTCCGCCCGAAATGGAATAGCTGCCACTGGATGGAAAATAACAAACATAGGTATAATATATTGTCGACCCTTTGGGTACACAGGCGGGGCCGGATATGCTGGCCGTCTGTGCACAAACAGCACTCCCCGTCAGGAGGCAAACCATCATATAGAAAAAGGATCTTTGCATAAAGGTCATGTTCTGAACTTTTGAAGGGTTTAATTACCTTGCATCGATTGATAATGATACTGGAAGCTTTTTACGAAATTGCCATCCTGGTCCCTGATCGATCTCAATCTTCCAAAATTATCATAGGAATAATAGGTCAGCCTGCTGTCCACGTCACAGGTGCTCGTCATGCCGATATGCGGTGCAAAAGTATAAGTGGTCATTTGCGCCGAAAATGGATAGAGCCGGAGCTCATCGATATAGCTGGCGCCGGAAATGTTGATCGAGGTCAGTCCCGTAACTTTATGCTCGAAATAGGTCCACCCTTTAACAGTCTTTCCCATGATGGGATATCCGGATTGGGTGCCGGTGATCGAAAGGGCTGCAGTGCCCTTTATCCAATAAGAAACGGTATAGCTGCCGGTGGACGTAAGGCCTGTCTTGCTGACTGCGCCGCCGGAAAGATTATAGCACATCCCTCCCGTGGGCGAAGTGGCGTCGGCCGATGGTGATCCCGAAAATGACCAGTTGCCTTTACCGTCGGCCTCAAATGAAGTATAGGCGACATCCGACACGGAAGCGTTCCTGATCGCGGCAACGGCATATAGGCCCTTGTAATCCCACAGGAACGATTGCACGAGGTCATTGGTCTTTTGCATTTGCTGAATGTTGCCCCGCTGATCGTAAGAGAGGAAATTGGCCCTCGTCTCGATGGGATTGGCGCCCACCTGCAGCTGTACCGTTTGTGGCAGGAAATTATTGTTCCCCCAGTCAGCATAATTCGTCTTCTTCAAATTGATCTGTATGCCATTGTTGGTCTTCTTGTCCTGCACCACTTTATCGATGATATTGGCATTCACCATCGTTTGGTATACATTCCCCGGCTGAGCCATTTCATGCGGATAGAGCAGCGTGTCCGCGATGGCCTCTCCCTTGCTGTTGACAGTGGTGATCCGTGTGGGCTGCATATGCCTGAAATCGCCAAAATAATAGGTAGTCGACATTACGGCAGCGTTGGAAGGGCTGATCTGGTCATAGGTCCGGTGGATGGTCTTCACCAGCCTGTTGTCGCCGCTCTGGATGCCATAATTAAAGACGGAATATTCCACCGTAGCATTCAGAGAGGAACCGTTGGCATCATTCCGGGCGGGCAAAAAGTCCTCCAGCGGTTGAACTCCGTTGCTCGTGGTGCCGTCAGTAAACAAGAAATGTATAACTGACATGGCCGCAAAGGACCTTGTAGAATCGGGAAAGGCCGTATACTGGTTTTCCACCTGGTCCACCACTGCATATGAATTGTCCGGGTTGCGCCGGTACACCGTCTTGTACAGCACCTGTCCCCGGTGAAAATGGTTGGAGTTGATGGTGGCTGCGCCAATGGTGTATTGATAGCTGACGACGTCAGGCGTGTTATTGAATTGGTAGACCGTCTTGCCGCTGTTGTCCAGCGAGTCGCCGTTGTATTCCGTTACATAAGTATAGACCACAGGCACCGCGTCCCAGGGTTCCAGGCCTATGGAAGGATTTGTCTGATAGGTCCTGATCGTCTCACTTGCGCCGATGACATAGTTGGCGGCGCCAGTCGGTATATAGCCATATCTCCTGTATTGTTGCGCTACGAAAAAATAGTTATCCAGGATAAAGTTCTTTAATCCATAGCCGGACTCATTCAGACCATATACATATGTCTTTGTCATCGGAGTGGGAGACAATCCATCGTAGCTCTGTATCTGCCTGATCCGAAGTCCCCCCGCGAACGCCGCATCAGCCGGCAGGTTCGTAGGTGAATACCGGTTCGTTTCGTAGGTAAAAGTCGTATATCCTCCTGTAGGATAGGTGATCTTGTTGAGAATATCTGCCTGCATAAATGCAGGATCCGGGTTTCGGGTGCCATAGGCGGAGGCGCCGACCTGGATCGTTTGTGACACATTATTTACCGTAGGTGTGTACGATATATCCGTCCTCGGTACCAGTGTCGTAGCAAATTTTCCATTGTAATACCCCCAGTAATCGATACACTTCGCGTTTGGGTCCGGAAGGCCATAACCATCCGTCCGGCTGTTGTAGCCGAATACATACCGTTGAATGTTAGTCCCCGCCCCGTCCTTGATGATCAGGCTGTCCAAACGCAGCCTTCTGCTTGTCGCGCTGTCATAGGATCCGGTGTATGCCGCATACCTGATGAAATAACTATGATAGAGATCGATCTCTTTCACCAGCGTGTAGACGTTGCCGGCGAGGACGTACACTAAGATCTTTTGCATCCTCTTCTTCAGATCCGTCAAGGCAAAGTCCAACCTCGCCTCCGGAGCAAGTTGAAAAACGATCTTGCCATTCCGGAATAAGATGGTATCCAGGTTCTTTTGTATAATGGTGCTATACGTGTAAAGCGAGGTCGGAAGTATGCCCGGGTTCGGAGTATACATTGTACCCAGATCGGGATCATTCTGTACGGCATCTATCACCGTAATATTGTCGTTGTAGAATTGCCGGGTCATTGTCGGACCGCTGGAATATTTGAAGACAATCGAATCCTGGTTATTGGGACTGCTCATCCTGGTCAACAGCCACGAAGAGGTAATGGAGGTAGTAGGCAACACCTGACCCGAGTTCAGGGAAGCTTCCTGTTCGTTGAATGCATAATTAATACCTGATTCATCCGTCATACCCATGTTCATTGTTTGGGGCCCTGTGATGGTCGTCCTGATGGCCAGGGGCTGATACGGTATGAAGAAGGGCTTAAGACCATCCTGCTGGCTGAATATGAACTTCCCGCTTTTACCGGGTATGCTGTAGTTGAAGATGTCGGGTTCCGGGTCGATGCGATGCCTGTCGGCCACCTCCTTCATATAGGCAACGCCGGTAGCCGAACCGGGGTCGAAAGTCGCCATATTCTGTGCGGTACCCCCATTAAGATACCCAAAGTACCCGGCATTTCCAGCACTGACAGAAAATTCATCGGGAATGCCGCCCATTACCTTTCTCGTGATAGCGCCGCCTGCATTCAGACTCCACCCCGTCCCGATGTTGGAAGGGACGTCATTGACCCTGATACCCGTCGGATCATAACGGATACTGATCGGCAGACTGAGATCACCCACCTTTATGGTATATAAAGGAATGGAAATGTCCGGCGTCCCATTGAAAAGATTGACTTCGTAGTTGCCATACTTTGCGAAGGCCGCCACTTCCGGAGAAGGTGAAGTAATGGTAGGCAATAAGTTGGGAGGCACAGGAGGAGCTGTTTGTTCCATCGCATCGACGGCCGTTAAAACTAAAAAGATCGAAAGAATGACATATTTCATCATAGTTATTGTATTAGTCGCATCATCCTGTATTTGTCTTGCTGCGCAGGCGTGAGAAAAATTTCGATGGAAAACCAATGGCGGCCGATACTTTCTATGACCACTCTTCCTGCGCAAGACAGGACGTGGCAGCCAATAGAGCAATAGCTGGAAGAATGCCTTTAGGAAGGTCATTGGAGATCAGGTTATGAGGGTTAGCTGCTACTAATCAGGGATAGAGATCTATAGGGGAAGGAATGCACGAACAATGTAGAGAAAGTTATTTAGAAGTAAAAATCAAATCTCATAGCCGTGTCGAAAATAGCAACAGTCGTGTCGATTTAGTCCACCAGCGTGTAATACTAATAAGAAAACCCGGCTGGAAAAACCAACCGGGCTAAACCTTTTATAACTGGAGGCCCTATGCCGGCACCCCTTCTATCTTATGTATCGCCTTGATCGTCTTGATCACCGAATCCGGCGTCACCGAGATACTATCGATACCTTCTTCCACCAGGAACTGTGCAAAATCCGGGAAATCGGAAGGACCCTGTCCACAGATGCCCACCTTTACCCCGCAATCCTTTGCCGTCCGTATCAGCATGCGTAACAGCTCCTTTACCGCCTCGTTCCGTTCGTCATAGATATGGGCTACCAGTGAGCTGTCCCGGTCCAGACCCAACGTCAATTGTGTCAGGTCATTGCTTCCGATGGAAAATCCGTCGATATGTTCCGCAAACTGCCGCGCAAGAATAATGTTGGAGGGCAGCTCCGCCATGAGGAAGATCTCCAGGGGTTTCACCGCAGGCGATCCGTTGCTTCCCGCGGCAGGATGCCCGTTGCCCGAGACGGTTGCCGGATGTCCGTTACCCGTGGTCGCCCCACTGATGCCCTGCTCCAGTCCATACTCGCGCATCACTGCCTTCACCTTATGCAGCTCTTCCACCGTCCGGCAGAAAGGGATCATCACCACCACATTGTCCAACCCCATCTTTTCACGCACCCGCCGGATGGCCTTGCATTCCATCCCAAAGGCTTCCTTATATTCCGGGGAATAATAACGCGAGGCGCCCCGCCAGCCTATCATTGGATTCTCCTCATGCGGCTCATAATATTTACCTCCTAAAAGATTGAAGTATTCATTGCTCTTAAAATCGGAGAAACGTACAATTACTTTTTCGGGATAAAAGGCGGCCGCAATGCGGGCGATGCCATAAGACAGCTTGCGGACAAAATAATCCTCTTCGTTCTCAAAACCCTGTATCTTTTTACGGATGGTCTCCGACAGCTCATCATCCTTCAATGCCCGGTGGGTCAGCAATGCCACCGGATGGATACCGATATAATTATTGATGATAAACTCTTCTCTTGCCAGTCCTACGCCGCTGTGTGGAAGGTGCGAATAATGAAAGGCCATGGCGGGTGTGCCCACGTTCAGCATCAACGGTGTCCTGATGGCGGGAAGGCTGTCAAGATCCGTCTCTATCTTCAGGAAATTCAACGCTCCTTCATATACCATTCCTTCATCGCCTTCGGCACAGGAGGCCGTCACCAACTGTCCGCCGGACAAAAGTTCCGTCGCATTACCACAGCCTACGATGGCCGGTACGCCCATCTCGCGGGCGACGATAGCTGCATGACAGGTCCTTCCGCCCTTGTTGGTGATGATGGCAGCCGCCTTTTTCATGATAGGTTCCCAGTCCGGGTCCGTCATGTCCGTCACCAATACGTCTCCGGCTTTGAATTCGTGGCCGTCCGTCACCCGCTTGTCCAGCGAATGCATGATATTCACTTTCCCCGAGGCGATCTTATCTCCCACCGCAATACCTTTCAGCAAAGGCCTGGAAGGCCGTTCCATCTCAGCAAGCTTGTATTCCGTGAGTGTGTTATGCTGTTTGCGGGAATGGATCGTCTCCGGCCGGGCCTGTACGATAAAAAGCTCACCGGAAAGCCCATCCACTGCCCATTCCACATCCATCGGGCACCACCGCTGCTTTAGCTTTGAATAATATTCCTCTATCAGGCAGACCCAGCGTGCCAGCTTCAGGATCATTTCTTCGTCCAGGCAAAAACGTTGCTGAAGGCTACGTTCCACCGGTATCACTTTCACCCTTTCGTCCGGGTCGTCTCCATACACCATCAGCTTGTCTTTCGAGCCCAGCTTCTTTTCTATGATAGAAGCAAACCCATTTTTTAATGTAGGCTTAAAGACGATGAACTCATCCGGTGAAATCGCGCCCTGCACGATCATCTCACCCAGACCGTAAGAGCCATTGATGACCACCACGTCACGAAAACCGGATTCCGTGTCCAATGAAAATGCCACGCCCGATACACCCAGGTCGCTGCGTACCATTTTCTGTATGCATACGGAAAGACCTACCTCAAAATGATCAAAGTGGAAGTTCTCCCGGTAGCTGATCGCCCTGTCGGTAAACAGGGATGCGAAACAGTTGCGGACAGAATCCATCAGCGCGGCCGGCCCGCGTACATTCAGATAGGTCTCCTGCTGACCGGCAAAGCTGGCATCCGGCAAATCTTCCGCAGTGGCGGAGGAACGTACCGCTACGTCCGTGTCCGTCTGATCGTACTGTCCCGACAGCTGATGATACGCTTCGATGATGGCAGCGCTCAGGGCGGAGGGGAATTTACTGTTACGTATCAGCTGCCGCACCTGCAGACCTGCTCTGCGCAACGACTCCACCTGGTCGAAGTCGATGGCCTGCACTAATCTCCGGATCTCATTCTCCAGGCCGCTGGACTCGATGAAGGCACGATAAGCATGAACAGTGATGACAAATCCATCGGGGATGCGTATCCCCAGGTCATCCAGGTTGTTGATCATCTCCCCGAGGGAGGCATTTTTTCCACCGGCAATCCCTATATCGGATAGGCCGACCTGCCGCAAAGGCAAAATGTAGATTTGTTGGGTCATATGACAAAAAACATTGGTGACGAAAAACAAGGAATAATTGAATTTCTCAAGAAGGCTATGTGCAGGATATTAAAAAACCACCGCTATTATGCGGATGCAACAAAACTACAAGAATCAAGCCATACATTATAATTTTTCTTTTTATGTAATTAGAACACAATAAAACGTTTTAGCACATTTAGCGGGCATTTCGTCCATCATTTCCGGGTGATCGTCCTTAAAAGATCCCGGGTCATCACCATGCGTTGAGGATCAACTTATATTCTTCATTCTCCCCTATCTTTATTCTTCTAATCATTTCCCATGAAGCAATTTATTACCCTGCTGGTCCTTTCCATTACCTTGTCGATCACCTCCTTTACCCGCCATCCCCTCACCTGGGTCGCCATTGGGGATTCCATCACTTATCTCAACGATCATACGAATGAGACGGGCAACCGGGTGACAAAAGGTTACCTATCCCGTGTAACCGAAAAACTATCCTATATACAATACATCAACCAGGGCCACAACGGCTGGACCTCGAGAAGGATCGCCGATTCCATAGAGCGCCTGGGCATCCCCAAAGCCGACGTCTACTCCATCTTTCTCGGCACCAACGACTGGTGGCAGGGGCATCATGTCGGGAGATGGGAAGATTACGCATCAGCTACGGGGGATACAACCATCTATGGCGCTTTCCGGATCATCATCGACAAGATCCGGTCGCTAAACCCCGATGCATCGATCGTTCTCATCACACCTTTGCAACGCGCCGACTTCGTGTATATCAACAATGCGAAGAACAACGCCTACGGATCTTACAAAGAGAAGGCCGGTCAGCGCCTGGAACAGGTAGTCGACGCCATCCGGGATATAGCGGGGCATGAACATTTTAAGGTCGTCGATCTTTATCATGACAAGCACCTGTCGGTGGGGCATATGGTACATTACAAACGGCTAAAAGACCCGGCTTCAGGCGAATACAGGAATTATTCCTATCCGGACTATATCGATGTAGCGTTTACGCCTGGTGTCGACGAGTATCCTTACCCCGTAGATGCAGAGGATATGACCTTTGATGGGTTGCATCCTTCGGATAAAGGAAATGCTTACATCGCGAAAAAGCTCGCAAAAGTTCTGAAAAAATTGTAGCTTGGGATAAATGTCCCCTCACTACCGGAAAGATACTACCGCAGTCGCTCCGGGCCATCGTTCAGTAGCTGATAGCCTTTCAAAAGGAGCAACCATTTCCATACGCCCTGCGACTGCGGTGCAGGGAAAGGGGATAGCGACGACATCCGGTGCAGTTATACAGCGTGCTACGATCATTGTGGGTACTGAGAAGTATACGGTTAATGATACGACTTCCGCTCACAATTTCAGCGTAATGTTCCAGGACAACATGGATGCTATTACAAGGATGTCCGATGCATTATTTGTGGAGGGAAGACCCGATCTTGCCGCGATTGTACGCCCCCCTTCATCTTCTCCTCCCGGCTTCGGATCCTTCTTCAGTTCCGACCCCTTCTCAGGTTCATTCTTTAGTTCCGGCTCTTCATTTGGCCGCTCCCCTGTCGACCAAAGTCATTCGGTTGGCTACCGCCTTCCGCCCCCGGTTACCTCCATTCCTTCGCCTGGTCACGATACGACGGGTGGATACAGCCCCTTCCTGAGCCCAGGTATCTGGCAGCCGCCATCAGGAGGGCAGTCACAAATATGGGGCCCTCCAACGGGCGTGAGCATGAGCCCTTTTGTTCCTTTCGTAAGCCCGGGGTCACACCAGGGAACGCTCCCCCAGGAGCGGCAGCCGGCGCCCTATACTCCGGTGATGAGACCTTTACCGACAAGGATATCACCTCCTCCCGATATTTTATCCCCCGCCCACCGTCACACATACGAGGATCTGAGAGCCCGGGGATTCCTCGGCAATACGGCTGAAAAGGATTTCGCAGCATTGCCCCAACAGGGAGTGTCCGCCCTGGCAAAGATGCTGGCAGCCCTTGACAGTGAGGATTACAAAGCATTCGACGAGCATGCGAAAGAAGGGACGCTGGCCCAGGTGACGGTCGTTACTGACCTGATAAAAGCCAGTAAGAACACCATGCAACGGATGGCGGATGAACTGTCGGCCAAGGTTGCCACGGGGATGACAGAACTTAACAAGCCGGGAGACGAGAACAAAGGGGTCCATTACGCGGAAAACTACCGGATCCAATACAAGAGACGATGGCAGGAATCATACAGGGATGGGTACACTGTATCGCCTCTCTTTGACCGCATCGCTCCGATGGATTGGATCTTAAAGGATATGGCAAGCGCCTCCGATGCTCTGGACGCCTGGTTGGCGGGACTGACCATTGCAGAATGTTTTACCTCCCTGGTGGCCCTGCATTATAAGGCCATCAAGGACCAGATAGGGAAAACAAAATTCGATGCACGCTTCGGGTCCACGATCAAAAGCGTGCCGGTAAATGATCGATTACGGATCAACCAGTCATTTGACCACAACCCACTGGGGACTTCTTTTTTAAAATTTACCGAGGATGCCACCCTGGGAGATCCCGTAACCCGCCCCAACCTGAATGTCGGGGACTGGGCTTACTTCTACAATCACCCGAAATATCTGCTAAAGCATCCCGGAGGAGCCGTCCAGGGAGAGAATGCAGTCTATATGGGAGGAGGTAAATACCAGGGGTTCGGAATGTCGGATCTCACCGAAGACGCGGTCCTCGACTGGTTGGCAGACATCTATAATGCACCAAGAGGTTATGCTGATTATAGGGAGATCTTGTTGTATTATACCGATAAAAGCAAAGTCTCCTCCATCTACCAGCATTGGCTGGAAGCCGGCGAATTGGCGAAATTAGATACTAATAAGATCCTGGACTTGTATCGTAATGTGATCAAAGGGGTAAATCCTCTTTATTTAGACGGTTCATTCCCAAACAAGATCAAGAAAAAGGATATTCTCGAGGCTGACGAATATACCATTGGCAACGTCGCAAGGAAAGGAGGCCTTACCGCTCCCCGGAAAACAATAAGGGTATCCGCCGTGCAAAACATAAATAAATAAATCTCCAGTCTTGGTCATACTCACCTTTGATCATATCCTCCGGCAACGCCCTCCCAGCGCCCGGATATTCTGCAGCGCAGCATTGCAGAACCCGTCTCCGGCAATAAAATGGATGTTACTACCTAAAACCTTGCAGTCCTCTTTCCTGGAACCCTCTACGATCAATGGCATCCGTGTTCATCAACCAGCCGGTGAAGGAAAGGTTCTCTGCGGCGTGTTTGACGGAGAGGCAAATGTTCAGGCATTCTGCTTGCCGCCACATGCCAGGCTGGTGATAGCCGGTTTCTTCTTTTCATTGTTCGTGCCATTCGAAGAGAATGAGGTATTTGACGTCCCTTATGCCATGGCTGACGATCTTTTGATAAATGGGGAGTCCGCGCAAAGCTGGTTTGGTTCGTCGCCGCTGTGTGATCAGGAAGCAACCGTGTCCGCCGAAGACGCAACAGCCATCTTTTCCCGCTATACTCCGGACAGGGATGAAATTCCTTTAGAGGCTATCGGAATGCAATGGTATTCGACAAAGCTGCAGTTGGGGAAGTGATATAGCAGCAGGCCCCGGGCTACTTCCTGGCCCCTTTGCCCCACGTATATACGGCCAAACCAATGATAGCAGCCGCACCTATTACGATGGGAATAAGCCATGGCGAATAGGCGCCTTTGGGTGCGGGAGTCACCTGCATTTCCTGGTTCTCGCTCTCCTCGGTGAGCCACTGGATGTAACCCCATATTGGGATGCGTAATAACCCGAGATGACACTGCTGAACTTGGAGGGACCTGTAAGCGCTGCTACCTGCTCTTTACGCCAGTCAGTCCTTTTTTCCAGATTGTCTGCGATCTTTTGGATCAGAAAGTCGATGAATGCATGAGCACGTGGCGCTTCCTCTGAACTAAAGCGTAAAGAGGCATAATAACCTTTATATTCTAAAATGTCATCCATACATTTGTATTTTGCTTATCGATGTAAACTGCCAACATATGACAACCCTCAATTATCACTCACTTCAAAAAAAAGCTGCACTAAAAACCAGGTCAGAAAAAATCCTTACAATAAAGGAAGCAAGAGCTTACAGTAAAAAGTTGATCAGAAAATTGGGTGGAAGGAAATGATCAAGGAGTCTGTATCTGAAAGATGTCTGGTGAGTTAACTACTTAGTCTTTTTTACTTGCTCCTTCTTAGGCAGCCCGTGTTTCTCAATAAAGGCACGAGCCCTTTCCGCCTTTTTGACGACAAAAGGGTCTTTACTATAGTCCCGCATGTTAGGATCGATAGTAATACCAGGTGTTCCTTTTTTAATTGTTACACACATACCCAAATTTACAAATTTATTTCCGGCATATCAAGAAAGATTCATAATTCCGTCCCTGTCTGAAAAGCTCCCAATGTTCCTCCACAAATCCTTTCACTTCAAAATTAGCACTGATCTCCAAATAGTTAGCAGCAATTCCCATTTGGTAAAGCCTGGTACGTGAATAGGTACTTCCTTCAATGAATACCTGTACATTGCGATATTTGCTGAAAAAATTTAAAGCAGTATAAGCTACTGTCGCCAATACCTGATCGCGGTCGCCATTATTACTACGATTGGAATCATCAAGCAATTGTTTTTCTTCGTTCCAATCCCCAAAAGCAAGATTGAAAAGGCCTCGTCCAATCTGTGTATAAGTAATGGTCTTCTTAATTCTTCCTCGCGGCGCCTCACTATAAAACTCATACACCTGCAGGTCATCACTCACCGTCACCGGATATCTCGGATATTTCATGTCGATAGGATAAGGATGCAAACGTATAAAATATCCGTACGCGAAATTTTTCTTTCTACGCCCCGCCACACCGCACGTGCGGACTTACATCGGCACCCTCACCGTCAGCACACATCCATCTCCCGGCTTCGACTGTATCTCCACTTTCCCCTTAAAAAGCTCCGTGCGGCTGATGATATTGGTGATCCCCACTCCTTTCCGGTGACGCGAAATATCGAATCCAACTCCATTATCGACCACCGTCAGCACGATGTCCTCGCCTTCGATAGAGAGACGTATCATCACCTCCGTAGCCTTCGCGTGTTTCATGATATTATTCAACTGCTCTTGTATGATACGAAACAACGTCAGCTTTCTTTGCTCATCCACTTCCGACTCGATGATATTGTGAATATCCAGCTGGATATTGATCCCCCTGGCCACCTTCATATCATCCGTAATATCCTCGATGGATTCCAGCAGCCCGATCTCCCGCAGTCCCGGCGTGATCAGCGATTTGGATATTTTCCTGATCTCATTGATGGCGCGGCTGATCAGCACTGTACTACGCTCCAGCAGCTCCTGCCGCATATCCTCATCCGTCATGGCCGTATTGACATAGAGATTGCTGGCCCCCAGTATCTGGTTGACATTGTCATGCAGCTCTTTCCCGATCTCCGTCCTTTCCTTCTCCTGCGCCAGGATCACTGCTTCTGTGATCTGTCGCTGGCGCAGCATCTGCTGCTCGTTCAGCTCATTTTCCAATATGATCCTTTCCGTAACATCATTGGCCAGCGCCAGGATGGCCGGGCGCCCCATGTAATTGATATTATGCCAGGCCACCTCCACAAAAATGGTATCTCCATTCTTACGTACATGCTGTAGCAGCCCCTTCTGTTGTACGACCCCATCCCCTCGTATTTCATCCACTTCCTTGCGCAAGGCCGCAAGATCTCCATTCAGCCGGAGGTCGGCTATTGACATATGTAAGAACTCCGCATTGGTGTATCCATAATGCTGTACCGCAGCCCCATTGGCCTCCAGGAACAAAAGGGTGTCCACGTCGAATACCCACATAGGCATCGGGTTGTTGTTGAACAGCTCGCGGTAGCGTACCTCGCTTTCCCGCAGATTCTCCTGGTTACGTTTACGTTCCAGGCTATAACGAATGGCCCTGGAAAGCAGTTTTTCATCGAAGTCTCCTTTGATGAGATAATCCTGCGCTCCCATGGCCAGCGCCTGTAAGGCAATGCTTGTGTCTGAAAGCCCTGTCAACAGGATAACAGGCAGCCGTTGTGCCGGAAGACCCAGCCCCGTATACGACTCCAGCCCAAAGCTATCCGGCAGGGAAAGATCCAGGAACACCAGGTCGATGCGCTGTTGCTCCAATATCCCTCTGGCTTCAGAAAGACGACCGGCCTCAGCGATTGCCTCGATCGACAGGTCTGTAGCCCGCAGGAATTCTTTTAGCAGAAAAATATCTCCGGGATTATCTTCTACTACCAGGATGTTGAGTGATGCGTTGATCCCCGACATTTATGCCGTTTTTGGAAGTTTAACAATGCTGATCCAGAAATCTTCGATGGTCCTCACCACGTCCATGAAACGCTCGAGGTCCACCGGCTTTGTGATATAGCAATTGGCATAGTTGTTATAAGAGGTGATGATATCTTTCTCTGAAGAAGAGGTCGTAAGCATGATGACGGGTATCCGCTTCAGCTCCGGGTCGCTCTTGATGATGCCGAGCACTTCCGTGCCGTCCATCCGGGGCAGGTTGATGTCCAGCAGGATCAGGTCGGGTGAATCCCGGTCCATGAACGGGGGCTCTTTCTTTAAAAACCGCAGGGCTTGCACCCCGTCGTAGGCCACGGATATGCGGTTGACAATCTTCGCTTCTTCCAGCGCTTCCTTGGTAAGGAGGACGTCGCCTTCGTTGTCGTCCACCAGGAGGATGTGAATTTCTTGCATGAGGTAAGCTTTATGGTTGTTTTATAATCGTAAAAAAGAATTTACTACCTTCTCCCGGCGTCGACTCTACCCATATCCTGCCTCCATGCCTCTCCACGATCTTCTTACAAATGGCAAGCCCGATGCCCGTGCCTGAATAATTGCTCTTGTTGTGCAATCGCTGAAAAATGATAAATATCTTTTCGAAGAACATAGGGTCGATGCCGATGCCATTGTCCTGTACGCAAAACTGCCAGCCCCCCGCTATTGCCTTACCCTGTACCCGGATGACAGGCGGATTCTCCCCGTGATATTTGAGGGCATTGCCTACCAGGTTCTGCATGAGCTGCACCAGCTGGACCCTGTCTCCGACAACATCGGGCAGCGCCCCTATAATCACTTCCGCACGGCTCGCGATGATCTTTTCCCGGAAAACTTCCCCCACCTCATTCATCACCCCGTCCATGTCCACTGGGGCAAAGGACCCTTTCCCTGACCCTACCCTTGAGTATTCCAGCAGGTCGAGTATCAATATCTTCATCCTCTCGGCGCCATCCACGGCATAATGGATATACTGCGTGGCCTTGTCGTCCAGCTGGCCCTGGTATTTCTTCTGCAGCAGCTGCAGGAAGCTGCTCACCATGCGCAGAGGTTCCTGCAGGTCGTGGGACGCGATGTAGGCAAAACGTTCCAGCTCGGCATTGGACCCAGCCAGCTCCATGGCCCTTTTTTCGAGGTCCTGGTTCAGCCGCTGCGTCAGCTCTTCCGACCGCCGCCGTTCGGTGATGTCGTTGACGATGACCATGCGGGCATTCCGCCGTTCATATTCGATGGCATGAGCGGTCACCTCCACGCTGATGACCTCCCCATTCTTCTTTACATGCCGCCAGCCGCCGTCTGTATAAGTGCCCGGGGAATTGCGAACGCCTTCCACGTCCTCCATCAACCGGGGTACATCTTCCTGTGGGCGGATGTCCCTGATCGTCATATGCATGAATTCTTCCCGGGAATAACCATAATGACGGATGGCCGCTTCGTTGACCTCCAGGAACTGCAGCGTATCCTGGTCGTATATCCACTTGGGCAGGGGACTCTGGTAGAACAATGTTTTGTATTTCTCCTCCGAAGCCTGCAGGTCCGATGTCTGGGTTTGTACTCTTTCTGCCAGCACTTTGTTGAATTGGTTCAGCTGCTCCTTTACTTCCCGTTCACGGGCCAGGTCGATGCGGATATTCTTTACGACGACAAAAGTAAGGACGGCTACAGCGGCGATGAGACCCCATAGAACATACTGCAATTCTGATGCCCGGTGCTGATTGGCCTGACGACGTTCTTCCAGCAAACGGCTTTCCTCGGTCCGCAGCCGGTCAGCGATCAATGCGATCTGGTAAGCATAGCCGACTGAAGCGCTGGCAGCAATAAGCCGGGCTGCTCCCGCAATGTCCTTGCCTTTACTCATGCGGATGGCCTGTTCCAGCAGTTCCTTATTCCTGTCGATATATTTGGTCAGCGCGTTTATGCGATCCTGTTGCTCCCGGTTATCCTGTGTCAGCAGCCGCAGCCCGGTCAATCGTTCATGCATCCGCGAGGAGAGGACATCCAGGGAATCGAGGAAGGTGCTGTCGCTTGTAAGGAGATAGTTCTTCACCCGCAATTCGTAGCGAAGGTCGAGGTCCAGTATATCCTGCGCACCGAAGAGTATCTGATTAGTATGCTTGATGGAGGCGCCGGTATCCTGCAGACGCCGGGATTGCCAGATGGATATCAACAGGATTGCCAGCACACATGCAATGGCAATGATGACACCGGTGACTAAAGTTCTGTCAATAGTTCCTTTCCCTTTCATAGTGGTTCAGCGACAAGTAGCCCCCGGGATCGTCCCGGTGAGGAAATATACGAAAAGTTCAGCTATCAGCCATCCCCAGGGAGCTCATAGCTACAGAAAAAGCCCGGTCATTCTCAGCCAGGATGAGCAATTTATCATCCCCGCGCAGCACGGTGGACCCCACCGGCGTGATGTAATCCTTGCCACGTACGATCAGCAGGATCTTCGCCGTCTTGGGGAAATTGATCTCGACGATCCTTCTCCCGTTGACAACGGAACGATGGGGCAGCAATATCTCCTCCCTCACCGACATCGTAGGGTCGATAAATTCCAGGTCGCTGCCCGACCGCCGTTTGGCCCTACCGGGAACGGTCAAATGCAGCATTTTGGCTACGGCAGGCAAGGTGGTGCCCTGTATGATCACAGAAGTGACGGCTATAAAGAATACCAGGTTAAAGATCATATCGCTCTGGGCAATGCCTGCTATCTTGGGATAGGTGGCGAAAACGATGGGCACCGCCCCCCGGAGACCTACCCAGGAGAGGAATAGCTTACTGCGCCTGTTTGCCTTATGGAAAAGCAGGCTTCCAAACACCCCGATAGGACGGGCGATCAGGATAAGAAAAGCGGAGATCAGCAGCCCATACCCTGCAACAGCCCAAACCCTGGAGGGGAATACCAGCAGTCCCAGCGAAAGGAAGAGAATGATCTGCATCAGCCAGGCGATGCCGTCATAGAACTGTATCAGGCTCCGCTTGTGGATAAAGTTGGAAGAGCCCAGGATCACGGCACAGATGTAGATGGCGAGGAACCCGTTGCCTCCCAGGAATTCCGTGGCGGCATAGCTGAACATGGCCAGGCCCATGAGCAATACGGGATAAAGCCCCTGGTTATTGAGATGGATGCGGTTGATCAGCCAGAAACTAAGCTTTCCTGTGCAGTAGCCCATGGCGCCGCCAATGATAAATCCCTTAACAAAAAGGAGCAGCAGCTCTCCGGCGGGAAAATGCCCTTCCTTGACTACGGCAGTCAGGGAAATGGTGAGAAAATAGGCCATGGGGTCGTTGCTGCCGCTCTCCAGCTCCAGCACTGGGCGAAGCGCACCCTTTAACCCGATGCCCTTGCCGCGCAAGATCGAAAACACCGCTGCCGCATCGGTAGAAGAAACAATGGAGCCCAGCAGCAACCCTTCCGGGAAGGTAAAACCGAGGAGGTAATGCACAAACACGCCTACGGAAACAGCCGTCAGTAATACGCCTAATGTGGATAGGGCCAGGCCTGTCCGAAGTACCGGGCGGATGGTGTGCCAGTCGGTGCTAAGCCCCCCGGAAAAAAGGATAAAGTTCAAGGCGGTGACACCGATGAATTGGGCCAAATGCTGATCATCGAAAGGAATGCCGCCAATACCCTCCGACCCCGCCAGGATACCCACCAGCAGAAAAAAGATCAGGGTAGGGACGCCCCACCGGCTGGTTGTCTTGCCGCCGATGATGCTCAGCAGCAACAGGATGGATGCGACCAGCAGGCCATGCTCAACGGAGATATGCATGGCCGCAATTTAAGGATTAATGGTCTACCGGGACAGGGTATCATTTACCACGCGGAAACTTATCGCCTACCAAATTCAACTCGATCCCATGCTCCAGCCAGGCCTTTAGCCCGTCGACCACCGTGGTAAATCCGCCTGTGGAATCCTTGATCGCCTGCACCAGTTCATCACCGGTCCTTTTGAACCCATAGTTTGCAATGGTGACAAACGTCGACGCTCCGTCATGCATCGGCTCAAAATTAAAATCGACCTTTGTCGCCGGCTCGCCCCATTCGATGGAGATCTTTTTATCCTGTATGATCTCCGTCGCCACTACAGGGGTCGAGAAACCATACATCTCCCACTCCCAGGTAATCTTTTTGCCCACTTCCAGCCTGCCACTGCCCTTTGTAAACCAGAAATGTTTTGTGATCTCAGGGTCGATAAAAGCTTCGAATACCTGTGAGGCCGGCTTTCTGATCAACATCTGCGCTTCGGCGCTTTTTGATTTTTCTATTGCCATATAGATTTCATTTGGGGAACACAGCCAGGTTGGCCATGCAAATATCAGGCCTGGCGAAGATCACGCTCATTGGGTGCCCGGCCACTATGCATAAGAGTCCTTACGCGGGCTGAAAAGCGCTTAGAATAAATATCAGCAGGAAAAACGACAATTGCAATACATAGAACAGGAGCAGGCGGTTCCTGATGGGACTCAGGTCACTTTCATAGAGTGAGGTCCCGGTCAATAGCCGCCTCAATTTTTTTCCCGCCGGCATCAGCAGGAACAGCGCATTCAAAATGATCAGCCCCAGTAAAACGGACTTTATCTTAAACCAGGACTGATACATCACCACCCCATGTAATGCGATCATCATGGTCACTCCTCCGGCAATGATCAACAGGCCGCCCAATCCTTGCAGGAGGTTGATGCGTTTGCTAACCCTGAACAGCGGATACGCCTTCTCTTTTCCATGCGGGATGATACTCCATAGCTGCCATTGCAGTACGAATGCCGCGATCGTCATGCCGACCATCATCACGATGCCGGAAAGATGCAATACTAACCCCAGTTTTAATGTTGTCATGATCATATATTTTAAAAAGTCTTTCGCACAAATGTCAGTTACCGAACATTTGTTTAGTTTTACAAAATAACGGATCATCACCGCCATCTGCAAGGGACTATCCGCGGCTTATATCCATTATCGAACAAAACTCAAAAAAAGTTCAGCAATGACCTCTGCGAAGGGCATCCGAAAAGAACGTCCGGCCAATGAACTTTCCGCTTCCAACAGGGAAGACAGCGCTCCCAACAGGGACGACAGAAGGATATTAAAGACCAAAAGGGCCCTGGCCGACGCGTTTAAACACCTGCTGCTGGAAAAGGGATATGATGCCATCACCATCCAGGATATCATCGACAGGGCCAACGTGGGGCGCAGCACTTTTTATGCGCATTATGAAAGCAAGGAGCAGCTGCTCATCGGCAATATCAATTTCCAGGAAGCGCTTATCCAGACAAAACCCCCGGGGAACGATTGTCCGATGGGTATCAATCTGCACTATCTATTTCATCATACAAAGGAACATCTCGACCTCTACAAGATCCTTAGCCGCAGTAGCAGCTCCGACCTCCTCGTCAATTATTTCGCCGGGGTATGCGTCACCAAATTACTGGAATATCACAGGTATGATAAACTGAAAAAGGGGCGAGACAAAATGCTGCTTCATTATACCGCACAGGCAGCATCAGGGGCCATCGTAAGCATGCTGGCGGCCTGGCTGGCGGATGGCGCCGCTATTCCCGCGGAGGAAATGATCGAAAAGTCAAAAAAGATCCTGGAAATATTCTTCCCATCCGCTGACTTAACCTGACAACTATGATACTCCGTAACAAAAACCAGATCATTAACCAATGAAGATCAAGTAAAAATTTGTCGTACCTTGCAATCCCATGTTCGAGTTCCATAAAGACCGCAAACGGTATTTCGACATACAGGTCGCAAACACAGCCAAATATGTCATCCCTTTCATCCGGGAGCATATTCCGCTGAAACCCGGCGTCCGGGTATTGGAGATCGGCGCCGGCGAGGCCGGAGTGCTGAAAGCCTTCATCGACGAAGGGTGCATCGGCGTGGCCGTGGAATTGTGGGAGGAACGCGTTGTCAATGGCCGGAAATGGCTGGCCCCCGAACTGGAGTCCGGTAAACTGACCTATATCATCAGCGATATTTACAAGGTAGATGTGGAAAAGGACCTGGGAGGTAAGTTCGATCTCATCGTCCTCAAGGATGTCATCGAGCATATCTATGACCAGGCCAGGTTGATGGAAAAGCTTCATTCCTTTCTTCTTCCCCA
>Ga0207695_10001349_pt1 | contig 41598 bp, 29 predicted proteins | sample KBSC54metaG_FD_184354 | JGI IMG/M metagenome (GOLD analysis project Ga0207695, IMG submission 184354) | Corn rhizosphere microbial communities from Kellogg Biological Station, Michigan, USA - KBS C5-4 metaG (SPAdes) (version 2) | ecosystem: Host-associated > Plants > Roots > Rhizosphere > Soil...
TTGAGGTGCGTCACGCCCGCGCGCACCGTTGAGCGAACCTGGCGCAGTGAGCAAGGGTGGCGCATCCAGAATGAGGGCAGGCGTATAATGCCGCCTGAATGCCATCGGAGGGCGCCTATCAGCTGGTCGTGTTCTCGCGGGACGAGGCCCGGGTGTTCCCTCTGCCGAGCGCCGGCGAGGTCCTGATCGGCCGCGACGAGGCGAACTTGATCCGCATCGACGATCCCTCGGTGTCGAGGCGGCACGCGGTCCTGCGCGTCGGCGCGAGCCTGGAGATCGAGGATCTGGGCGGCGCCAACGGAACGTTCGTTCGCCGGACGGCACACAACGGCGCCGGCAACGACACGGCGCACGTCAACATCCAGCAGCTGGTCCGGCGGAAGGCGAATGTGGCCGTGGGTGACTGCCTGCTGTTCGGGACGGCGAGCGTGGTGGTGCGGCACGCCCCCCGGCTGGAGCTCCCCGATCTGCTGGCGGGGGACGAGGCGGCGACGCCGGGGGGTGCGGGGGCGGTGGTGCGTGATCCGGCCATGCGAAGGCTGCACACGGAGGCGGCGCGCGTCGCGCGGGCCAGCATCAACGTTCTGTTGCTCGGGGAGACGGGGGTGGGCAAGGAGGTCCTGGCCCGCGCCATTCACGCCTACTCGCCGCGCGCCAAGGGGCCATTCATGGGCATCAACTGCGCCGCCCTGGCCGAGCCGCTGCTCGAGAGCGAGCTGTTCGGCAGCGAGAAGGGCGCCTTCACGGGCGCGCTGACGCGGGCCGGTCTGTTCGAGGCCGCGAACGGCGGCACGGTGTTCCTGGACGAGGTCGGTGAGCTGCCCCTCGGAACGCAGGCCAAGCTGCTGCGCGTGCTGGAGGAGCGGGTGGTGACCCGCCTCGGCGCGACCCGGCCGCGTCCCATCGACGTGCGCTTCGTGGCGGCCACCAATCGAGACGTCGAGGCGGACAGCCGACAGGGCCGGTTGCGTCACGATCTTTACTTCCGGCTGAACGGTGTCGCCCTCCACATCCCGCCGCTGCGTGAACGACCGCTGGAGATCGACGGGCTCGCGGCAACGTTCCTGTCGGCGGCCTGCCGGGACCTGGAGCGGACGCCGCCCCTCACCATCTCCGCGGCGGCGCTAGACCTGCTTCGCCGGCATGCCTGGCCGGGCAACGTCCGCGAGCTGCGGAACGCCATCGAGCGGGCGGCGGTGATGTGCACCGAGAGCGTGATCCTGCCCGAACACCTTCCGCCGTCGCTGCTCGCGGCGACTCGGACCGTCGCACCGCCATCCCCCGCCACTTCGTCCCCGGCGGGCGCGTCCTCTTCAATCCAGAACCTTCAGGCCGAAATGAAGTCGCTGGAACGCAACAAGATCATCGAGGCGCTGGAACGTTGCCGGGGAAATCAGAGCGAGGCGGCGCGGCTGCTCGGCATGCCGCGCCGGACGCTGGTCTCCCGACTCAGCGAGATGGGGCTCACCCGCCGGCAGACGCGGGACGCCGAGAGCTGACCGCCGGATCAGGGAAGCTCGAAGGGCGCTGGCAGACATGTCGGGCACCTGAACCCAAAGTCCGGCGTTCGAAGGCGGCTCGGAATCGATCTGGAAGGCCAGGCCAGTCACCCGGCGAGCCCGCATCGGTCTTACCTTGAACGACGGCGAAACCTACGACGCCGGTGCTCACCGGGGTCGGAGGTTCGAACAGCGTCGTCGTGATTCGAACTGAGCAGATCCTGCTCACTTGCGCCGGTCTCGCTCAGCGGCGTGCTCACGGCGGATTGGCCGGCGGGCGAGCCAGCTCACGCAAATGGCGGCTCCGGCGCGGTGTTCTGGTTGTCTTCCTTGATGGCCCTGACCTTGCTGGGAGCTCGCCCAGGAGGAACGGAAAATCGATGACGAAGACCAATCTCGGTGTGGCGTTGTTGGGAAGTCTTGGCCTGGTCGGAGCTTGGGGCTGCAGCAGCAACCCTGCAACGAGTGATCTCGTGAAGACTCCGACGGCTTGCGTGGATCCAACGGGGCCCGGCTGCAAGATTCCCGTCGACGACGGCTCCTTCGTACGATGGGCGGGGCAGACCAGCGACGCGAACGGGGGCGGAAAGTCGAGCGCGGTGGTCACGTACACGCCCGGGAAATTCTGCATGGCGGGCACGGTCGATTCGGGCCCCACGGACGCGGGGTGGGGGGCGATCCTGATCGTCAGCCTCGCCATAAGCCCGACGGACAACCTGGTCACTCCGTTCGATGCGACCGCGCTCGGCGTGAAGCAGGTTCGGTTTACCTTGGAAGGTCCTCCCCTCCAGGGCGTCATTCCCCAGGTCGTGCAGCTCACCAGCGCTGCCTGCACGCAGATCCCCGATTGCTTGACCTCGTTCGCGGTCGGCGCCGCCGTCACCGACCCCGGGACGGTCACGATCCCGCTCGCCGATTTCACGCAACCCGACGGCAGCCATTCCAACACCAGCCTCGACCAGACCCTGATGACGAGTTTGCAGTTCTACGTTCCGACCTTGTCGGGGATGAAGGTCCCCTACGACTTCTGCGTGAAGGATCTGGCGCTCCTCGGCGCCGACGGCAAGGAACGCAGTCCGTGACGCTCCGGTGAAGGGCCCTCCGTGCTCGGTTCCGGGAGACCTGTTGGGGGGGCGCTGACCGGCTACGCCGGCCTCTGATCACGGACCGGCAAAACCCGAACGCGCGCGTCCGGCGGAGCGCGCAGCACGCCCTGCTCGATGGCCACCGCGAGGACCCGCACTGACCGTCGCTCTCGACTTGTGTAAGAGTCCGGGGTCGACGTGGATCCTCCTCGCGTCGTGAACCCATGCTGGCAATCGTCTTCCTGAGCACCGCGGGCGCGGCACTGTGGGCGCTGTGGCGGCTGCGCTTCGACCGGCGGACCATCGCGATTGTGCTCGCCGGCGTTGCGCTGTACGCGGACTACCTGTCGTACACGTCGGTCGCGGAGCGCAACTACGACGGGCTGTCGCACCTCTTCTATGTCGATGCCATCGCGCAGCACCTGCGCCTGCCGGTCATGTCCGCCTGTCTCGCCTGCGGGCACCCGCCGCTCTACTACGTGCTGGGGGCGGCGTGGTCCAGGAGCGTGCTCGCCGGGGGATGGATGCCGGTCGAGCTCGGGCTGCAGTGGCTCTCGTTGCTGCTGTCCGTCGGCTTCGTGGTCATGGCTCTGCTGGTCATCCGCAGCTTCGGGGTCGCGGGCGCGACGCAATGGCTGGCGGTGGCGCTGGTGGTGTTCTGGCCGTCCAGCGTCTTGAATGCCGTGCGCGTTCACAACGACTCGCTGGCCTCGCCGCTGATCCTGTCGGCCGTCTACTTCACCGCGCGCTGGGACGGTCAGCAACGCCCGCGCGACTTCTGGCTGGCGGTCGCGGCCTCGGCGCTGGCGATCCTGACCAAGGCGTCCGGCTATGTCGCGGCGGCGACCTTGCTCCTGTTTGCGCTCGTGCACCTGCGCACGGCGCGGTGGGCCCGGCGCGACGTCACGCGCACCGCGATCGCGATCGGGGTCCTGGGCGCGGTCGCCGTGCTCGCCGTCTTCTCGCGCCTGGAGGAGAGCCCGCACGCGCTGTGCCAGGAGGTCCTGGGGCATTCCTGCGACCGGCGCTACGAGCCGCCCGTCGCCGACACGCCGGGCCACTTCCTGTTCTTCGATCTGCCGGACTTCATCCGCCGCCTGGACGCCACGCCCGTCTACCCCAAGCCGGATTACTTCTGGAACCGGTTCGCGAAGTCGAGCTTGTTCGGCGCTGCGCCGCTGGGGGAGGCCTTCCGGTCCGCGCGGTACACGGCGCTGGCGGCCGCGATGAAGGTCCTGCTGCTGGCCATGGGGGTCATCTGCCTGGGGGGCGTGATCTTCCTGCGTGGGGTGCCGTGGCGAAGATATCGCGTGTATGCCGGCGCGGTCGTCATCATGCTCGTCTTCCTGCTGGCGTTTCGCATCCATGTGCCCAACGAGTTTCACGAAGACTTTCGTCACGTCTTCGCCGCGCTGGTGCCGCTGTGCCTCGCTTACGTCCTGGTCATCGATCGGTTCCGTCGCGTCTCCGGTGCGCTTTACTGGACGGGAGTCGGCGTCGCACTGTTGATGGTCAGCTGCTCCGTGGTGTTCTTCGCGCGCGTGCCCTGAACGCCTGGACGCGACGTCACGCCTTCTGACTGTCGGGGCGGGGATCGAAGCGGTAGCTGGTCCGCCGTGCCGATTCGCGCTCGCCGAACGCCGACGCGAACGCCAGCAGGCGAGGGTATCCGTCGAGGGGCAGCGTGGGACAGAAGACGATGTGTTCCAGGAGGCAGAACAGGGTCACCTCGAAGAGGCTCACGTCGCGCGAGCCGGGGAGCAGCGCCAGCGCCTGGTCCAGGTGTGTCTCCAGCCACGACAGGGCCCCCGCCATCCCCGCCTGTATCTTCGTGAAGAAGACGTTGTCGGCCGGCAGCTTGGCCAGGGCCAGCCCCATGCGAAGCTGGACCTGGGCGGCCATCGCGTGCCAGACCAGCTCCTGGGCGTTCCGACCCAGATCGGCGGTGACGTGCTCGGGCAGCACGACGCGCGGGTCGCCGGTGCGCCCAGCCAGCTCGACCAGCCTTCGGCAAATGTTCTCCGTCCCGAACAAGGGGGATGGACCGACGTGCAGGGTGGGGATCTTGAGGGCGGGGTTCCCGTCGAACGTCGCCGCCTCCAGGGCCGTCAGGTCGTGCACGACTGCGAACTGAAGGGGGACGTTCAGCTCGTGCGCGAACATCCGCGCCACACGCGTGAAGTTCGAGCTGCTTCGTCCGGTGAGCCGCAGTGGGGGATGGGACACGTTGGGGCCTCCTCGATCGCGCCGAAGCGACGCCCCGATCGTCTAGCACCTCGCCGGTCATCGGCGAGCGTGTTGGCGATCTGTGAACGCGATCGTCGGTCAGGTCGGCCGCGCTCCCCGCGGATGGAGGCGGTTCCACACGCTCGAGCGCAGCGCCTGGCCGAGGTTCGTCGCACCTTCACCGCCTGCCGGCGCCGCCCGTCGCCACGCCGCCTCCGGCGCAGCCGACAGCGCCGCGCCTCGGCCCATCCGCTCGATCTCGAAGTCCACGGCTTCGACGGCTGCCTCCAGCTGCGAGAACCGCTCCATCGCCCGCCCGTCCATCGTGACCTCCCAGCACTTCCCGCGACCCGGCCGACGCAAGACCAGCGCCTCGCTGATCCGCCCCCCGCGCTGGAAGTGCAGCCCCACGCCATGGCGCCCCAGCGAGAACCAGGCGTTGCTGGAGATGGCGCGGACGTCCTGGTGGGTGCGCAGGGTGAGGGGATCGAAGCTGGCGGCGCGGTCCTGGATCTCGGCCAGGGTGACGGCGCCGGCCTCCAGCTCGAAGCCGGGGCGGTCGAACTGCAGGGCCTGCCAGACGCGGCGGGCTTCGCTGGCGTCGCCGCCGCGCAGGTCCAGGTCGCGCGGCGTGCCGAACAGCGACGGCAGGGTGCACAGGCTGAGCGGCGCCAGGTCGACGAAGTCCAGGATCAGGCAGTCGGTCTTCCCCGGGTGAAGACGGGTGCCGCGGCCCACGCACTGGGCGTACAGGCCCTCGCTGCGGGTGGGGCGTGCCATGGCGATGCACGACACGCCGGGATCGTCGAAGCCCTCCGTCAGGACGCCCACGTTCGTCAGCACCTGGACGCGTCCGTCGCGAAAGTCGGCCAGGGCCTGGGCGCGCGCCGGACCCGGCATGGCGCCGTGGACGATGCCGGCGGGGACGCCGAGCGCGTTCAGCGCGTGGGCCAGATGGCGGGCGTGGTTCACGGTAACGCAGAACGCGATCGTCCGGCGATCGCGCGCCAGTTCTTGAATCGACCGGGCGACCAGCGCGTTGCGCTCCTCGATGTCGACGGCCTCGGCCAGCTGCTCCTCGTCGAAGTCCAGGCCCGTCGAGGCAGACGACAGCTGGCGCAGATCGGCGCTGGTGGCGATGCGGTAGCCGCGCAGCGGCGCCAGGAAGCCGTCCTCGATCAGCTCGGGCAGGGCGCGCGAGTAGACGATCTCCTCGAACACCTGGTCCAGCCCCTGGCCGTCACCGCGCGCCGTGGTGGCGGTGAAGCCCAGCAGCGTGCCGGTGAACGACGGCTCGAAGACGCCGAGCGTCCGCAGGACGCGCAGGTTGTCCTCCGCGGCGGCGTGGTGGCATTCGTCGTAGACGATCAGCCCCACGTCGCGCCCGCGCATCACGCTGGCCAGGCGTGCCTCGTGCAGCGACCGGATCGAGCAGACCAGAACGCGCGCGTCGGGCGGGGCGCGCAGGGCGCCCTGTTCGATGGCCACCGCGGCGGCGCCGGCCGCCCCGCCCAGCGCGCGCTGCAGCTTGTCGCGGGCCTGCGTCAGCAGCTCCTCGCGGTGGGCCAGCACCAGCACCTGCCGCCGCGCCAGCCGCGCCAGGTGCGAGAAGATCACGGTCTTGCCGGCGCCCGTGGGCAGGTGCACCAGCAAGCGCCGCTTGCCGGCCCGCCGTGCCGCCAGCACGGCCTCGACGGCGGCGCGCTGGTAGGGGCGAAGGTCGGTGGGGGCCCTGGCAGGCAACGTCATCGTCATACACCTGTTTCGACCTTGAACGCCGGGAGTGTCGCCTACCTGCCCGTCGGGGTTGGCCAGAACCAACGACGTCGGAGCAGGCGCGGCGCCCTCCCCGTGATCACCAGACGGGGGGGCGCTTGCGCAGCATTCGCTTGAACGAGGTGCGGTCCAGGCGAAGTCGGCGCGCGGCCGCCGCGATCGAGCCCGTCTCGGCGAGGGTCTGGTTCAAGTACTCCCAGATCGCGCGATCGAGCGACATGGGCGGAAGGTCCACGTTGAGTCTCCCCTCCATCGCCGCGATGACCTGCAGGAACGTCGTCGGCCGCGCCAGGACCACCGAGGCGCCAGCGCGTACAAGCTGGCCGGCGCGCAGCAGGCAGGGAACATCCGTCAGCGCGGCGATCTTCGCCGTCGGGCCCATGTACCGCCGACACATCGCGATCGCGTCGGGACCGGACGGGCCGTCGACGTTCACCAGCGCGACCTCTGGCACCACCTCGACCAGCAATGTTTGCAGATCGCCGCTGTCAGCGATGTGCTCTCGATAGCCAAGCCGGTTCGCCTCGGCGGCGATCGCTCTGCCAAAGTCGCATGGCAACGCAATGATCGCGATCGACTTGCCAGGCTTCCGGTCGCATGGGTCGGCCGAATGGAGCTCGTGTGGTCGTTTCGCGCCCCCACTCGCCCGCTCACCCTCCGTCGACCCACTGACCCCCGATGCGCGTGGTTCACGATCGCTCACAGCGTGCACAACGTATCGTATTTCCGCTCGGCGCACCAGATGACGACGGGTCGCCGCGCGTGCACATCATCGATACGCACCCCGTCGGTGTGAATCTGTTTTGATTCGATCCATTGCGACGTTCGAAAAGCGGACACGCCGGTCGAACGACGCTACCAGCACGGATCGTCTGGCGATGTGAATAGAGCCGCGGCGGCTGCGAGTGGACGAAAAGAGCCACCGGCGAATATCGCTGGGTCTTCATCGCTGTGGGTCGCTTTGCCTCATTCATATTCCTCGGCGTTGATTGCATTGTCGTGGCCGCGCGAACGACGCGATCGGAACGAACCTCAAAGCGCACACGCAGGCAATTCCTTTGCGGCGGCGCGACCAGCGACAGGATGGAGCGATGGGTGTGGAGTTCTTTCAAACACTGGAGAAGGCGATCCTCGATCGCTGGCGTGCCCGTGAGTTCGACCACTTCGCCCTGCCGGAGGTGGCGGCAGAGACGATGCGGGAGCTACCGCCATCCGAGCACGTCCGCCCGGTCGACCTGCTGCGCTGGGTGCAGACGAGCAACCAGCTGCCCCCCCAGTTCGACCCGCAAGGAACGTTCGGTCAGCCGCCCATCACGGTGAGCAGCCCCGGCCGGATCATCATCCAGGCGCTGTTCTGGGTCGACGGGACCACGTCGATCCATCAGCACTCGTTCTCGGGCGCTTTTCACGTGATGTCCGGCTCCAGCATTCACGCGGAGTACGGGTTTCAGGCGCACGACCGGGTGAACGCCCACCTGCAGCTCGGTGACGTGACGTTCAAGGCCGCCGAGCTGCTGACCAAGGGGGACGTCCGTCCGATCTTGCCCGGCCAGCGCTTCATTCACGCCCTGTTTCACCTCGATCGCCCGTCGGTCAGCATCGTGGTCCGGTCCGCCGCCGATCCGGAGCAGGGACCGCAATACACCTACCAGAAGCCTTACGTCGCCTACGATCCCTTCGCCCGCGACATGGAGCTGACCCGGCGGCTTCAGGTCTTGAAGCTGCTCAACACGACGAACGATCCCGACTATCGGATCTTTCTCGACGAGCTGTTGACGAAGGACACCTTCGCCACCGCGTTCCACACCCTGCATCACTGCTTCGACAGCGGCGCTCAGCCCGACACTTTTGCGGAGCTGCTGGCAGGGGCGGAGCGGCGCCACGGCGCGCGTGCCTCGCTGATCCGTCCCATCTTCGACGAGATCAATCGGCAGGTTTACATCATCAAGCGCCGCAAGCTGGTGGTGCGGCCTGATCATCGTTTCCTTCTGGCGCTGCTGCTGAACCTGCCGGGGCGGGCCGAGATCCTGCAGATGGTCGCCCGGCGCTATCCCGACCTCGACCCCGCCGAGACGATCGCGCGCTGGGTGTCCGAGATCGCCGAGATCGTCGGGACCGACGAGTTCTCGCCGAATCCGCTGGGGATGGTGCTGCAGTCGCCCGCTGTCTCCGTGCTGCGCCACATCCTCACGGAGAACGCGCCGGTCGCCGGCGGGCCCGCGCCCTCGGCGGCGGGCGGCGACTCGGCCGCGCTGTCGTTCGAGGCGGCCTCCCGATCCCTGGCGAACTGCCGTCTGCTCGAGCGCCTGTTCGTGAACGCCTGAGCAGGCCTTCGCGCGCTCCCTCCGCCGGTGCGGTCCTTCGACTCGTCCGTCCGAAACAACCAACCACCAAGGAGCTGACATGCAAGAACACGAGAGAGAAGAAGCGTCGTCCGTCTCGCAGGACCACAACCTGAACATCTTCCCTGCGATGCCGGAGACGCTGTCCATCATCGAGCCGCCCACCCTGACGCCCGAGAAGAAGGAGATGTACACGCCGCCGCCGCCGCCCAACTGGTCGAAGGGCTGCAGCAGCTGGCCGTGGTGAGCGCGGCTGCATAGGAATGGTGCATGGCCGTTCCAACGTCATTGAACACACGATCTAATTGAGCGAGCAGAAGGGGCACAATCATGCCGCGCTTTGGAGACTCGGTTGGGACGGCCATGGCACTCATGGACCTGGGGAATGGACGCTCGATTGCGCTCAATCGAGATACGGGGCGCTGGGCGACCCTGACGCCGGCGGCGTTGGAGCAGCTCGCGCGGGGTCTTGACGGCCAATCGTCGCCGGCAGAGACGGAGCCGGCATTGCGGCGCCTCCTCGCCCCGCCGCAAAAGCGCTCCGCGAGCGAGGCCAGGTCCCTCTACATCATTTTCAAGCTCACCCAGGGCTGCAACTTCTCGTGCAGCTACTGCTACGACAAGGTCATCCTCCGCAAGTTGAACCGGCAGAAGCGAGACGCCACCTATCACGAGCTGGTGTCGCGCGCGGTCCTCGACGGCGGTGGACGTGCCTTCGTCCTGCTCCACGGCGGCGAGCCACTGCTGGAGATGGACTCCGTCCGCGAGCTGGTCCTGGAGTCGCGACGCCGCTACGGCGGGGCGGTGCAGTTCTCGATCCAGACCAACGGCAGCCTCCTGGACGAGGAGATCCTGGCCTTCTTCCGCGAGCACAACGTCGGCATCTCGGTGTCCGTCGACGGCGCCAGCGACGACGACAACCGCCTTCGCGTGATGAAGCACGCCGACGCCAACCCCTACGAGCGCCTGCGCGGCCTGCTGAGGCGCAGTGAGCAGGTGGGGCCGGCCGACATGGGCCTTCACCTGACCATCACGCCGCACAACCTGACGCGGGTGCTGCCCATCCTGCTGCAGATGCAGCGAGACGGCTTCCGCAGCGTGTCCTTCAGCTTCTATCAGCCGGTCACGCCGGGGCTGCTGCCGGAATGGGAGGGCGAGGCCGTGGCGCGGACGATGCTGGCGATCGTCGACGCGATCAACGACGGCCGGCTGAAAGACCTGGCCGTTCAACATCTGATCCAGGTCGCGCAGCGGGTGATCGGCATGGACGGCGGGTTCATGTGCCTGACGTCCCCGTGCGGCGCGGGCCGCCACCTGGTGGCGCTGTATCCCTCGGGCGAGGTGGGGCCTTGCGACTCGATCTTCGATCCCGAGTTCCTGTTCGACTCGGTCGCCAAGTACGAGGGGGAGAAGGCGCTGACGGCGCTGCGAGGCCTGCTGGAGCGAGACGTCGAGACGCTGACCCCTTGCCGCACCTGCGACGTCAAGCGTCTGTGCAACGGCACCTGCCCCGGTTCGGCCAAGCTGACCGGCGGCGATCTGAACGGCGTCGATTCGTTCGAGTGCGCCATGAACTTCGAGCTGCTGAGCGGGATGCTGCGGCGCCTGGGCGGCGCGAGCCACCAGCCGTTCGTCGACTACTGCCGCGCCCACATCACCGAGCGCCGGCAACTGCGGCGTGACCTCACCCGCGGCGACACGCCCGCGCAGGCGCCCGCCCAGGCAGGGGGCGCCCCGTGAGCGGCTTGCTCGAGCAGGTGGCACGCCTGGGGCAGGCCGACGCGGCCGAGGGCGGTCTCCTTCAGCTGGATGAACGGAAGCTGCCGCTCAGCCACGCCGCCGTCCGCACGCTGGCGGGGACGGCCGCCGCCTCTGGTCCTGACGAGAGCGCGGACGAGGCCGCGTCCGCGCTGTGGGACTTCGTCCGCTTCTATTTCCTGGACCAGGGCGCGCTGAAGAAGGATGTGGACTACGCGGCGTTGCTGCTGCCGCCGCCCCTGGCCACGCGACGGCTACGGCCCGAGAGCCTGTCCTTCCTGATCACCAAGCAGTGCAACCTGAAGTGCCTGCACTGTTACAACGACTCCGGGGCCCGCGAGGAAGGTGAGCTGATCAGCAGCGAGCGAGCCTCCGTGGCCCGATACCTCGGCCGATGGGGCGTTCCGCTGGTCACGCTCACCGGTGGGGAGCCGTTCCTCAGTCACGACAGCATCGCCGTCCTGCGGATCCTCGCCGAGTTCGGCACCTCGCTGCGCGTGTCCACGAACGGGTGGCACCTGCCGGAGGAGGCGCTGGACATGGTGCGCACGGGCGCGCTCGCGCAGATGAACGTCAGCGTCGACGGGGCCGAGGCGAAGAGCCACGACGAGTACCGCCGGGTGCCGGGCAGCTTCGAGCGCGTCGTCCGCTCTCTGGCGCGCCTGCAAGCGGCCAGGATCCGGCTGCTGAATCTGAACGTCGCCGTCTACGACCGGAACCTGGGCGAGCTGGACGCCATCTGCCAGCTTGCCCTGCGCTACGGGGCCCGCGCGATCTCGTTCAAGGCGGTGACCGCCAGCGGCCGCGACGACCCGCCCCCCGAGACGTTCCTGACCCGCGCGGGGATCGACGAGTTCCGGCGGGCGCGCGACGTCCTGCACGCCCGGTACGGACGCGATCTGATGATGTCGGCCCCCATCGTCAGCGCGGCGATCAGCGAGGACGAGGGCGACAACGTCGGCTGCGGCGGCGGCAGCAAGGCGATGTTCATCGGATCGAACGGCGACATCCTGCCCTGCGAGCTGATCAAGCCATTCATCGACGTGCCGAATGTGCGCAAGATGCCCCCGCTGGTGGCATGGTGTCAGTCGGCCGGCTTCGAGCAGTTCCGTGGCTTCGTCGACGAGGGGCGTGACCGCCGCAAGGACGGGTGGACGGGATGTCCGGCGACCAACTTCGAGAGAAACAAGCCGAAGCGTGACCTGGTCTCGATCCGCGCCTTCCGGCCGTCCCCGCAAGGAGCCACCACGTGACGGCCACCGACGTCGCGAGCGTGCCGTCGCCCGGGCGCCCCACGACAGGCGGCGGCTACGCCGCGACGTCACCCTTCAATCGTGTCTGGAAGTTGATCGAGGGTGTGCTGGCCAGGACCGAGACGCTGGGCGAGCGCGAGGTGATCCAGCGCGCCTACGCCATCCTCTGCGGAGAGTCGCTGCGCCATCCGCCCGATCCCCGCGCCCGAGCTTCCGTCATCACCCGCATCGGCCTGCCAGCGGAGTTCTCCTTCACCACCGATGAGGGACTGGGCTCGTTCAGGTTCCTGACCGAGGTCGCGCCCGCGTCCGCGCCGCTGCCCGAGAGGTTCGCGGCCACCCTGCGGGCGCTGGAGCAATTGCGCGAGGTCTGCGGGCTGACCGCCGATCGCGGCGCCGTGCGCTCGATCGTACAGCACCTGTTCCCCGAGCGGCTGGAGCCGATGGACGCCAGCTGGCACAACGGCGCGATGTGGGTGGCGGTTCGCTTCGCGACCGGAGCCCCGGCCGCCGTGCGCGTCTACGCGAATCAGCAGGTGAACGACAATCGCTACCGGTTCGCCAAGCTGGATCGCCTGTTCGCGGCGCGCGGGCAGGAACACAACCGCAAGAACCTGGCGGCGATCGCCGACCTCTCCGCGGGGTGGGCGGACGTGGTGGGCGTGTCGTTCGACCAGTACGGCTCGCACGTGGGCGGGATCAAGCTGTACCTGGGCGCGCTGGCCTTCGCGGACGGCACCCTGTCCCGGCTGCTGGCCTTCCTGGGATTGCGGGACCAGCAGACGACCATCCGCACCTTTCTCTCGGCGATGCGGGTCGAATTCGGCCCGATGAAGGGCCCCGCGCTGCTCTGCTCCATCCCCTTCCCGGACGACGCCCGGGACGGAACCCCGTCATCGTTGAAGCTGGACGTCACGACGCCGGTGACCTTCGAGAACGATGCGCAGGTTCATCAGGCGGTCGACCAGCTGATGTACACGTTCCGCCGCCACTGTGTCGGCCTGCGCGCGTGCGGGGATCTATTTCTGAAGGGCGATCTGTCCCAGGGGCCGGTGCGGCGGCTCCAGTACGTCGGCTTGACCACATCTCGCGGGGAGCCGCGCCTGAACCTGTACCTGGCACCTCCGCGAGAAGACGACGAGCAGCCGGCGGCGCCCGTCCATCGCGCGGCGGATGAGCCGGCGCGCAGCCGGATCATCCGCGCCTTCCGCGCCCTCGCCGAGCGGCAGGCGCCGGACGGGGGATGGTGGGATCTCCCGATGTCCGCGGGGGCGTCGGGCCCGTGGCTGACGGCCGTCGTGGCCGACGCCATCCGCGCCAGCGCGGCCGTGATCGATGGCCTGGGGGCGGAGCCGGTGCTGGCCGGGGCAGCGCGCGCGCTGGCACGCGCGGAACGTCCGGATGGTGGATGGGCGTGGAATGAAGCCCTTCCGCCCGATTGTGACTCGACCGCGCACGCCTTGTACTTTCTGAGGAAGCGCGGCGTGACCTGTCATCCCAGCTCGGCGGCGCGCCTGCGCGCCTTCCAGGATGCGAGCGGCGCCTTCCTGACGTACGAGAGCGCGCCAGCGGGCCATTCCTGGGGCACGCCCCACCACGATGTGCACGGGGCGGGTGTGCGGGCGGTGGCCCTGCTGGACGGTGCCGATGCGCCCGCCGTGACCGCTGGTGTGCGGCGCATGATGGCCACGCTGGACCAGCGTCCCATCTGGCCGGCCTTCTGGTGGACGGCCACGATGTACGGGGCGTACGTCGCCCTCAGCTGCCTGTCGGAGCTGGGCCGCGTCGGCGACATTCCGCCCGAGGCGCGGGAAGAGCTCGACCGCCAGCTGTCCGGCGACAACGATCTCGAGCTCGCGCTGTCGATCATGGTCCGGCAGATGCTGGGCCGGGATCGTGAAGCCCAGGCCGGCGTGGCTCTGCTGGCGAAGCGCCAGGGCCCGGATGGAAGCTGGCAGGGAAGCCGCGCTCTGCGCGTCGTCCTGCCGGGCTACCATCGCCCCTGGCTGCACGGAAGCTCGGTGAAGGCGGGGCCGCTGTACCAGGATCAGCGGGGCGTCTTCGCGACCGCCATGGCGATGCGGGCGCTCGCAAATACGCTGGTGCCGTGAGGGGCTGGTGAGCGATCGCCTTCCTCCACCGCAGCCACCCCTCACCGAAGAGGAGCGGCCCACGTCGGCGTGGGTGGTGCGCCGTCTGCTGGGCCTCGTGCTCGACGACTGGAGGCTGCTGGTTTGCGGGCTGCTGGCGCTGGCCAGCGGAGGCGCGGCCGGACTGCTGTATCCCTGGTTGATCGCCGGCGTGATCGACTTCGCGGTGGGCCAGGCGGGGGGCCGGCAGGCCCACGCGATCGTGCCCATGCTCCTCGGCGCCACGGCCGTGGTCACGGTCAGCACCGGCATCCGTTACCTCTGTTTCGGCCTGCTCGGCGATCGCCTGCTGACCCGGCTGCGGACCGCGCTCTATACCCGCCTCCTTCAGCAGGACATCGCCTTCTTCGACCAGCGGGCGACCGGCGATCTGTTGAGCCGCCTGACCACCGACGTCGGGCTGATCCAGAACGCCTGGAGCGGGGGACTGATCCGGGTGTTGCAGCAGACGGCGATCGCGATCGGGGGCGCGATCATGCTCATCCGCACCTCTGCTTCACTGGCGGCGCTGTTGCTTCTGATTCTTCCCGGGCTCGGTCTGGGGGCGGCGTTGCTCGGGGCGCGGCTGCGACGACTGGGGCGAACTCTTCAGGACGGGCACGCCAGGGCGGCCGCCATGGCGCAGGAGGCGCTGGCGGGCATCCGGACGGTGCGAGCCTTCCGCGTCGAAGACCAAGAGCGAGACCGCTACGTCGGGCAACAGAGCGCCAACCTGAGACTGGCGGCGAGCCGAACCAAGATGGGCGCCCTGTTCCTGTCGTCGATCGTCCTCTCGTGCTACGGAGCAGCGGCCATCATCTTCTTCCGCGGCACCGCGCTGGTCCGACAGGGGTCGCTCTCCATCGGACAGCTGACCTCCTTCCTGATCTACTCGCTGCTGGTCGCCTTCGCGGTGGGCGGGCTCGCCGAGTTCTGGGCCGAGGCGCTGCGGGCGGCCGGGGCCGCCGAGCGGGTCATCGCGCTGCTCGATCGCGCCCCCAGCATTCCGTTGAGCGGCGGACTCCGCCCCACGGGAAGCGCCGGTCGCATCGAGCTCCGCGATGTCTCCTTTCACTATGCGACGCGGGCCTCGCGCCCCGCGCTGAGCGACGTCAACCTGGTCATCGGCGCCGGGCAGTCGGTGGCGCTGGTTGGGCCTTCCGGCGCCGGGAAGTCGACGCTGGCCGCGCTGCTGCTGCGATTCTACGATCCGCAGAGCGGTGGCATCCTGTTCGATGATCATCCGCTTCACGAGCTGGATCCCTGCTGGCTGCGCGCGCGGATCGGCATCGTCTCGCAGGAGCCGCTGCTGTTCTCGACGTCGATCCTGGAGAACATCCGCTACGGCAAGCCGGACGCACCGCTGGCGGAGGTGAGCGCGGCAGCGCGAACCGCCAACCTGACCGAGTTGCTGGCGACCATGCCCGGCGGGTTGCACACGATGGTGGGCGAGCGCGGCGTTCAGCTGTCGGCCGGGCAGCGGCAGCGGATCGCGATCGCGCGCGCCGTGCTGATGGACCCTTGTGTGCTGATCCTGGATGAAGCCACCAGCTCGCTGGACGGTGAGAGCGAATTCCTGGTCCGGGAGGCGCTCCGCCGCGTCATGAAGGGACGAACGACGATCATCATCGCCCACCGGCTATCGACGATGCTGGCGGCCGATCGCGTGGTGGTGCTGGACCAGGGGCGCATCGCCCAGGATGGTCTTCACCACGATCTGGCCGCTCAGTCCGGGCTCTACCAGCGGTTGGTTTCGCGGCAGATGAATCCGCATCCCGTCCCTCAGGGCGCCAGCTTCGGCGGACCAGAGACGGCCTTCGACAGGAGCTAGACAGGAGATGACGCCCGACCCCGCCACGCTCACCAGAACGCCCGACCGCCGCGCCAGTACACCGTTGCGCGCGCTGGAGCCGGCCCCGCCCGCACCCATCGACGGCCGGTTCTCGTGGGAGGAGTTCCGTCGCAGAGCGGAGCTTTATCCATCGTACCTGGACCTGAAGAAGGACGAGCTGGTCGTGTCCAGGATGACCCGTGAGGGGTTCCGGTCGGTGAACTTCCTCGGCGCGGAGGTGGAACGGCTCGCCGTGCAACGGCTGGCCGTTCCCATGGGGGCGATCCTTCGCGCGAGCAGGGCGGACACCACCTACCGCCCTGCCTTCCAGGCCGTGTTCCACACGGCGTTCTGTGGCTCGACGTTGCTGTCACGGACACTGGATGCGCTGGGGGCCTTCGTCCTCAAGGAACCGCAGATCCTGGGCGATCTCTGCGGGATTCGCCGGGCCATCGTCCCTTCGGGCCAGGGACGCCTCGACCGATTGACGGCCCCGATCAAGCGAGCGATCAGCCGGGCGATCGGTTCGGGAGCGATGCGCTCGTTGAAGTGGAATCGGGCGGTGCAGGCGGCCGTGATCGAGCTGCTGGCACGACCCTTTCATGGCCACGAGCCGGTGGTGGTGAAGATGAACGACGACTGCAACGAGCTGATGAGCGAGCTCACGCCTCGGGCGGGGATCTTCTTGTACGGCAGCGTGGTCGAATTTCTGACGGCGGTCCTGAAGTCGCCGGAACGGCGCCAATGGATGAACCGGCGGTTCGGCTGCTACGAGCCCGTTGCGCGCCGGTTGGGCCTCCTGCCCGCGTCGGAGCCGTCGCCCAGCGCCGACCATCGACGGGCGGCGACGCTGTGGGCGACCTACGTTCGGCTGTACGAGGCAGCCGCCTCCCGGGGCAGGCTGCGCGCCCTGTCCTGTGCGGCCTTGATGGCCAACCCGGCCGCCGCCGTCGCGGCTGTGTGTGAGTACTTCGAGATGCCGGCGTCCGAAGGCGCCATCCATTCGGTGGTGAACGGCGACCTGTTTCGCTTTCACGCGAAAGATCGGAGCAAACGCTTCGATCGGCAAGACAGGCGGTTGCTGGCCGCGCAGCTGCAGGAACGGTTCAAGACGGAGATCGCCGATGCCGTCGCCTGGCTGACCCCGTTCCAGGACCCCGCACGACCGTTACCGAATCCGCTGGTCCTGGGCGGGGGAGCTAGAACTTGAGGTGAACGCGCGGCAGGACGGTGGGAGTGGCCCTCATTCCGGCCCCCCGCTGCGCGCCGATGCCCATGCCCAGGTCCAGCCCGGGCTTCACCTGATAGCGCAGCTCGACGCCCCCTTCGACCGCGCGATCCTGACACGAGGGGCGATCACAGATCGCTTCGTTCCATGCCCGCATGAACAGACCAACGGACAACCGATCGTTGATGGGCCGGTACAGGAACGTCTCCCCGCCCCAGTCCGCGCCGAACGGTACGCGAAGCGTGTCGACGAACAGGCGAAAGGGCAGGGCGCTGCGCTCGGGCTGTCCCAGCCCGGGCGTGGGGAGCTTCAGCTCAGGGCTTGCCGGGGCCGCCACCGGGCCGGCTAGCATCAAGAACAAGATGGGCTCGAGCATCGACACGGGCAACGCCTCACTCCCAGCGGAGGCGACAGCGATCACGCCGACGACCCCCGATCATGCCGAAATATACCCGATATCATCCTCGTGCCGCCGCCAATTTCCGACGGTGAGCCACGGCCGACGCAGGCAACACGCTCGTGCGCGCGCGGGTCAGAGCACCGCATGAGGCGGTCCGGCGCATGATCCCTCCCACCCTCTGCTGCCTGTGCGCTCCCGCGCGTCCAGCATGAGCCGTCGCTTCCTGGTCACCCCCGGGCTCGCCTGCATCGTGTTCGCGCTCTCGCTGGCCTGGACGGGTGAGGCGGCCGCGGCGGCCGTCGCTGCGGCAGGCACCCCGAACCTGGCCGGCACCTTGCGCGAACGCGGCACCGGGGCACCCCTACCGGGAATTCTGGTAACGGTGTTTCGTCAGGACGCCGCCCCGCCGGTCGGCTACGAGGCGACCACCGACGCGACGGGCACCTTTCAGTTCTTCGACCTGCCCGCCGGCACCTGGCAGATCGCGATCGAAGCCATCACCGGCTACTTCCCCTATCACACCAGCGAGACGGTCCAGGCTGGCATCGCGGTGACCGCCGTCTACTACCTCGAGCGGCAATCCTACAATTCGTACGACGTGACGGTGACCGCCGGTGCGCCCCGCAAAGAGGTCAGCCGCACCCTGCTGAAGAACGACGAACTGCAGAGGCTCCCCGGCACGATGGGGGATCCTCTCGCCGCCTTGGTCGATCTTCCAGGCGTGGCGCGGCCGCCGCTGCTGACAGGACAGCTGATCGTGCGCGGCTCGGCCCCGGAAGACTCGCGCGTCTTCGTCGAAGGGGCCGAGATTCCCCTCATCTACCACTTCGGTGGCGTGCGCAGCATCGTCCCTGTCGGGATCGTCCAGAGCTTGACGTTCGTCCCGGGAAACTTCGGCCCGGACCTGGGCCGCGCCACCGGAGGCATCGTCGACCTGAAGATGAAGACGCTGAGTCCGCCCCGTGTGTCGGGGTTCGCGGACGTGAACCTGATGGACGCCGGCGCCTACCTGGAAGTGCCGCTGGGCGCGCATGGCGGCGTCGCCTTCTCGGCGCGGCGCAGTTACCTGGATCTGGTCCTGAAGCAGATTCTGCCGGAGGATCCGACGTTCAAGACGACGGTCGCCCCGCACTACTACGACTACCAGATCCTGGCGAACTACCGCCCCAGCGCGCGTCATGAGCTGCGCGCCCTGTTCCTGGGCTCGGCGGACAGGTTCACGGCCCTTTATACCGACCCCGCCGAGGTGAGCCCCCAGCTTCAGGGGGGCGGTTTCAACGACTCGACCACGTTCTATCGCTGGGTCCTGAGCCACCGTTACGCGCCGAGCGCGTCGTTCGACAACACCGTCCAGATCTCCCAGGGACGTAGCCAGACCCACATGAGCACCGGACAGGTCTTGACGGCGCTCGACGTGAACAGCGCGCAGCTTCGCGACACGCTCCACGTCGCGCTCGGGTCACGCGCGACGCTGGCGCTGGGCACCGACGACGTGTTGAGCCAGACGGGCGGAACGATCCGCGAGCCGCCCGCCCGCAAGGAAGGGCAGCCCGCCGGCAACACTGACTTCTCGCAGCTGATGCAGACGTCACTGGACGGTCACTCCATCTGGTATCCGTCCGTGTTCGCGGAGCTGGCGGTGACCCCGGTCTCGCGGCTGTCGCTGCTTCCCGGCGTGCGCGTCGACTATTTCGGCAGGGTTCGGCAGCTCGCTACGCAGCCGCGCCTGACGGCGCGATACCTGGCCGCCGATCGACTGACCTTGAAGGCGGCGGCGGGGCGATATGTGCAGGAGCCCGCCATCGACGAGACTGACCCGGCGCTGGGGAACCCTCACCTCGGTACCGAGCGCGCGATGCACTACTCCGTCGGCGCGGAGGTGCGGCCGCGCCCGTACCTCAGCTTCGACGTGACGCTGTTCTACAAGAGCCTCTCTCACCTGGTTCGCGCCACCGATGCGCAGGCCACGGACGACCAGGGCGTGACCCATCCGCTGGTCTACGACAACGGTGGCGTCGGCCGCGCCTACGGCGTCGAGCTCGTCGCGCGCCACGAGATGGCCCACGGACTGACCGGATGGATCGCCTACACGTTCTCCCGGTCCGAGAGGCGCGATGACGCCACGGCCGGCTATCGCCTGTTCGACTTCGATCAGACCCACATCCTGACGGTGCTCTGCTCGTACGCCTTGCCCTACAACTGGGAGATTGGCGGGCGCTTTCGCTACACCAGCGGCGATCCAGAGACGCCCGTCACCGGGGCGGTGTTCAATTCGGGGACCGATCAATATGACCCCACCTTCGGACGCATCAACAGCACGCGACAGCCCGCCTTCCATCAGCTGGATCTGCGCGTCGACAAGCGGTGGATACTGAAGAGCTGGATCCTGAACGCGTACCTGGACATCCAGAACGTCTACAACCGCTCCAATCAGGAGCGGACCGGCTACGACTTCGACTACCGGCAGAGCATCGCGCGGAACGGCCTGCCCATTTTGCCCATCATCGGGCTGCGAGCGGACTTCTAGTGCGCAACATCGCGGAGAACCGCAGCGGCTGGTCGAGACGCTTCCAGCGACTGCTGGTGTTCGTGCTGGCGTGGCAACCCGGCAGGGCCGGCTGGACTCAAGAGCTGAAAGCTCCCCAGCCGCGTCAGGGCTACTACTTCAGCGGGGGGCTGTACGGTGCCGCCACCCTGAGCAGGGAACGGGAACAATGGCTGGGGCCCTGGGAGGGATTTGCCGGCATGGTGCGCGCGGGGCAAAGAGTGACGGAACATCTTGGCCTTGGCCTGGCGTTCGAAGGGGGCCGTACCTACGGCAATGGTCAAACGGCGACCGCCACCGCATTTTCTCTGGAGAGCAGCTGGTTCTTCGGCCAGCACTGGACCGCGCGGGCCGGGGTGGGCGTCGGATTCCTGCATCTGCACGATCCGGGCAGGCTCAACGAATCGACGACGCGCGGACCGGCCGGATCGTGGTGGTCGGCGGGGACCAGCTACGAGCGGCTCCTCACCTCCCGGAGCCGCTCGGGGGGCGTGTCGCTGGGCCCGTCCATTCAGGCGCGTGTCGTGGCGGGAAACGGCGCGACCGGGATGAACGTGTACCTGGGCGTCGAGGGAACCTTCTGGACGGGGCTGCCGCCTGACCAGCTGGCGTCACCGGCGATCGGGGGGCTGCCATGACCAGGACAGGCGCCGCCATGATGGCCCTGGTCCCGATCATGATGGCCTGCGGATGCAGCGATGACTTTCCACCCTACAGCCGCCTGGAAGCGTTGCGCATCCTGGCCATTCGCGCCGAGCCGGTCGCGCCGGCCGCCGACGAGACCAGCCACCTGGACGCGCTGGTGTATCTGCCGCCCGCCCAGCGCGCCGATCCGTCCGCGGCGGTCTACAGCTGGTCCTGGTGCCCCTTCCCCGGTGACGCCGACAGCGGCTATCCGTGCTTGATCACCGAGGACCAGCTGGCATCGCTGACCGGCCAGACCGTGTCCTTCGACCTGGGCGCGGCGGCGACGGCGGACCTGCCGCTACCGCTGATGGATCCATCGTTCTGGCAGCGCGCCTGCCAGGGGCTGCCGGGGCTCCCGCTGCCAAGCTGTGACCAGGGCTTCCCGGCGCTGGTGAAGGTGACCGTGACGACGCCGACCGATCAGGTCACGGGGATCCGGACGGTCCGGATCCGCTTCCGGGAAGATCAGGCAGCGAACGACAACCCGATCATCACCGGCCTGTTCGCGGTGTCCGCGGGCGCCACGGTGCAGCTGGACGCCGCCGCGTCGGCCATCCTGCCCCGGGGCCGGTGGACGCCCATCGGGGCCGCCGTCGATCCGTCGCAGGCCGAGACGTACCAGCAGATTGACCCGACGGGCCTCCCGTCAATCCAGACCGAGCGGTTGATCTTGAGCTGGTTCGTCGAGACTGGAAACCTGAAGTTCGAGCGCACCGAGTTCATCGATGGCTCGACCACGCTGGAGGCAGCGTCCACCAACGGGTGGCAACCTTTCCGCGCGTCGTACTACCCGCCCGACACGGCCGGCGTGTTCGTGGTTCTGCGTGACGATCGGGACGGGATATCGTGGGCGCAGGGGGTGGCATCGCTCGAGGCGCCGCCGTGAAGCGCGGCATCACTCGAACCGCAGCGCCTCGATCGGATCCAGCAACGAGGCCTTCCGCGCCGGGTACAGGCCGAACCCCACGCCGACCAGGCCGCTGAAGGCCATGGCGGTGAGGATCACCTGGGGCCGGATCAACAAAGGCCACGAGAAGCTGGCCGATAGCTCCTCGGCGGTGACCAACCCGGTGACGATGCCAATGGCGCCCCCGCCAATCGACAGGGTCAAGGCCTCGCCCAGGAACTGGTACATGATGTCCGAGGGCCGCGCGCCGACCGCCATCCTCAACCCGATCTCGCGGGTTCGTTCCGTCACGCTGACGAGCATGATGTTCATGATGCCCACACCGCCGACCAGCAGAGACACGGCCGCGATGCTGGCCAGCAACGTGGTCACCGTGCGCATCCCCTCCTGCTGCGCCTCCGCCAGCTCGTTCAGGTTCCGGATCGAGAAGTCGTCGTCGGCGCCTTCCGGCAGGTGATGTCGCTCGCGCAACAGGGAGGTGATCTGCCGCTGCGCCCGGCCGAGCACCTCCGCGCCGGTCACGCTCGCCAGAATGACCCCCGCCAGCAACTGGTTGAGCCCTCCCTGAAGCCTGGTCCGGAAGGTCGACGAAGGGATGAAGACCCCGTCGTCGAAGTCCTGCCCCCAGGCGGTCTGTCCCTTGCGGGACAGCACCCCCACGACCTGGTAGGGCGTGTTGCGGATGCGGACACTCTTGCCGAGCGGGTCGACGTCGGGGCCGTAAAGCTTCTCCACCACCGTCTGACCCAGGACGACCACCTTGCTGGCCAGGGCGTCGTCCTCCGCCGACAGCAACGCGCCCGAGGAAGCAGCCCAGCTTCGAATCCGGAAGTACGCCGGCGTCGTTCCGGTCACGGTGGTGGTCCAGTTCCGCTCGTCACTCAGCACTTGAACGTTGGAGCGAAGCTGGGGCGCCACCAGGTCGACGGAAGGGACCTCGCGCTGGATCGCCGCCATGTCCTCCCAGCTGAGCGTGGGTCGTGAACCGTAGCCTCCCCGGACCCCGCCGGCGAGCGTCGTTCCCGGCATGATGATCAGAAGGTTCGAGCCCATCGCCTCGAAGGAGCGTTCCAGCACCGCCCGGGCACCGTCGCCGATCGAGACCATCGCGATCACCGCCGCCACCCCGATGACGATTCCAAGCGTCGTCAGAAACGAACGAAGCTTGTGTCGCAGCAGCGCCTGGACCGCGACGTGGATCGTCTGCAAGGGAGTCACCGCCCCAGGCTCGCCCACCCGGCCCCCTCGCGAACAGGGGTCGTTCTGCCCCTGTCTGGTGCTGGGCGTTCGGCCTGAAGGAGCTGGCCGTCGGTCAGACGCCCACGTTCCTCACGGCCTGCCGACATGGTCGAACGGCACCGTCGCGTCCTGTGCCTCCACGCGCCGGCGATCTCGCGGTCGCCAGCGTCACGGCGCCGCATCCCCCTCGGCGCCCGACCGCGTCTCCGGCCTCTGCGCCGACCCAGCGGCTCCTCTTCGCCACTCCGCGGCCGCGGCTTCCAGCTCCGCCCGGAACGTCGCGTTGCTCTCCAGCCGCGCGTACAGTGCCTCGCCGAGGGCCCGGCTCGCCCTGCCGTCGCTGGGATAGTGAAGGCCGGCGATCTCGCGCTCGCGTCCGATCGTCGCGCCCGCGTTCAGCAGGGCCTCGCGGGCGTCCGGGAAGATCAGCGACAGAACCCGCGCAACCAGGTAGCCCTGCAGGGCGTGGCCGCTGGGATAGGCGGGGTGGCCGGGGACGGCGATGCTGGGATGCAGGCGCGGCTCCAGCTGGTGGGGGCGGGCGCGCTGGAAGCGCTTCTTGGCGTGGAAGACGGCCAGCGAGGCGTCCTGTTCGACGTGGGCCAGCAGGGCCCGCGTGCGGGGCGCCGACTTCAGGTCGGCGTGCGCGGCCTGCGCGATCGCCTGGCAGACGCCGTCGTAGTCGCGGTGGTTCTCGATCGCGCGCTGCTGGGCGGGGGTGCGGGCGGCTTGCAACGCCAGCAGCTCGTCCAGCTCGGCGCGGGTCTCGGGGGAGCTGTTGGCGGGGGGCGGCGGGACGGGGAGCGCCAGCGAGCTCGGCGCGGCCGAGAAAATGGGACGGCCGATCGAGGAAGGAGAGGGCGGTCTTGCTCCACGTTTCGAAGCGGACGTCGTCGAGGCGAACGTGTGACGTGTCGGCGGCGAGCGGCGCCGCGACCAGCATCAGGATCGTCCAGACGGCGTGCACCTCCGCCGTCAGCCTTTCTTGCTCGCGCCGACGCCGATGGTCCGCAGCGCGACGAGGGTCTCCTCGGCGGGACGATCGCGGCAGGTCACCTCGCCGCAGGTGAGACAGGTCTTGCCGATCTCGTCGGCCTCCAGGATCCGGCGGTCGCTGCGCGCGATCTCCTCGCTCGCCAGGACCGCCCCCGCGCCGTCGAACCGCCGTCGCCACACCCGCAGCGCGCGCCACCGCTCGCCGGCCCGCTCGACGATGCTCTCCTCGTGCGACAGCTCGATCCGTTCGTCGCTCGCGATCGCCGTGAGGATCGCGACGCGCAAGTCGTCCTCCTCGATGGTCACCGAGAGGCGCGCGGGGCCGTGCACCGGCGCGATCACCAGGTCGACGTCGGGCCAGGCGACGGTGGCGTCGAGCGGGACCGTGCCCGCCGGCGGCGCGATCGCCTCCATCGAGTGACCGTGTCGCTCGTGGATGCGCCACCCGGCCCGGGCCGCCGCCTCGAAGAGCGCGTTCGAGAGCAGGCACAGGCCGCCAGCGATCGTGGGGACCACGCAGCCGCCCCGCAGTTCGCGCCCCCAGGTGTACCCGCGCCGCTCCGTCGCGCGGCCGAGGGCGCGCCAGAAGGACAGCGGGCGCTGGGGCGTCACGACCAGGCCATCGAACGCCGGCGCCGCCAGGCCGACGTTGGCGCGCTTTCCCACCTCCAGCGCCGCATCCAGATGCCGTTCGGGCGATCGCAGCGGCACGCGGACCACCTGCGCCAGCACGTCGAGCCGGCCGTCGCGCGCTTCATCGTGACGCTGTGGCGGGGGCCACGAGGCGGGCGCCATCCACCATCCCGCCAGGCGCGCCGCCTGCAGCCCCCACCGCCGCGCCCTGTGATCGACGACCGCCAGAAGGCTCTTCGGCCGGTTCACCCGACCGATCTTACTCTCGAACGGCCCCCTTCGGCGGCACCGCGGCCGGGGCCTCCACCCTCACGTTTGCGGTTCCTGATCCCCGCCGCCGATACCAGCCCCCCCGCCAGCAGCAACCCTGCGGCGCCCCACAACCCGCCCCGAAAGGCCGCGACCGACGCCTCCTCGAGGATCGGCCCGATCGCCGGCGCTTCGCCGCGCAGCGCGGCCGGAACCGCCGTATCCAGCGGTCGCCGGTGCGCGTCCCGCAGAAACGACGCGGCCGGTCCCTCGATGCGATGTCCGGTAACCTCGCGCTCCACCACCGCCTGAAAGCCGACGCCCAGCAACGCGCCCAGCCCCGCGACCGCCAGCAATCCCGCGACGCGCGCGACGGCGTTGTTGACGGCCGAGCCCAGACCCGCGTGCTTTTGCTCGATCTCGCCCAGCGTCGCGGCGGTCAGCGGGGCGACGGTCGCGGACAGGCCCAGGCCGAACACCAGCACGCCCGGCAGCAGATCGCGCAGGTAGTTTCCGTGCGCGTCGACCCGGGTCATCAGCGCGAAGCCCGCCGCGGCCAGGATGGGGCCGACGGTCATGAACAGGCGCGGCCCCAGCTTGCCCGACAGGCGACCGAACAGCGGCGACAGCACGAACATCATGATCGTCACGGGAACCAGCGCCAGACCGGCCCGCGTGGCGGAGTAGCGGGCCACCTGCTGCAGGAACACGGTGATCAGGAACGTGGCGGCGCTGAGGCCGGCGTAGATCGCGACCGTGGCCAGGTTCCCCACGGTGAAGTTGCGGCTGCGGAACAGGTGAAGGTCCAGCATGGGCCGGGGCTCGCGGCGTTCGTGCAGCAGGAAGCCGGCGAAGGCCGCCGCGCCGCCCGCCAGCGCCCCGGCGATCAGGGGATCGGTCCATCCGCGTCCCGGCTCCTGGATCAGCGCGAAGATGATTGCGCCCAGGGCTCCCGCGCACGACAGGGCGCCCAGCAGGTCGACGCGGCTCGATCGATCGCGGGCCGGGTCGGGCGCGGTGCGGGCCAGGACGGCCAGGGTCGCGGCCACGGGCGCCACGTTGATGGCGAAGACCCAGCGCCACGAGGCGCCGTCCACCAGCAATCCGCCCAGCAGGGGGCCCAGCACGAACGACACGCCGGTCCAGGCCGTCCAGGTGCCGATGGCGCGGCCCTGCGCGGGGCCTTCGAAGTTGGCCAGGATCAGCGCCAGCGAGCTGGGCACCAGCAACGCCCCCCGCCACGCCTTGCAGTCCGCGCGAGACGACCAGGAACGCCGCGCTGGGCGCGGCCGCGCACAGCAACGACGTCGCCGCGAAGCCCACCAGGCCCACGGCGAACACCCGCTTGCGGCCGAAGAGATCCGACAGCGACCCCGCCACCAGGATCAACGACCCCAGCGCCAGCAGGTAGGCGTCGACGATCCACTGTTGCACCGCGAAGCCCCCACCCAGGTCGGCGTGAATGGCGGGCAGGGCGACGTTGACGACCGCCATGTCCAGGAAGGCCACGAACGAGCCGAGGATGCTGGCGATCAGGACCAGACGCTGCTTGCGCTCCATGGCGTTCAATCTAGGGTCATCCGCGCTTCCGGGCCGCCATGATCAGATCAAAGATCTGCTTCGCGGCATCCGCGATCTTGGATCGCCGCCGTCCAGGGCAGTGCCCCTGGCCCATGCTCGGCCCATGCTAGGTTCCCCGCGCATGAACAGCCGCGCCGCCAGGCTGGCGATCGGGCGCGCCGGCCGGCCCGGGCTGGTCCCGGCGCTCGCGGTGTTCGTGGCCTTGGCCGCGGTGGTCGCGCTCGCCTCACGCGCGCATCAGCGAACCCTGCTGCAGGAATCGCGCGCGCGGCTGACGCAGCAGCTGACGTCGTACGCCACGGCGCTGTCGGCGGCGGTCACCCAGCGCTTCGCGCTGGTGCTGGGCGTCCGCGCGTTCGTCCAGACGGAAGGCGCGTCCGATCCGGCGCACTTCGAGCGGTTCGCCGAGCGCCTGTACAACAGCACGGAGGGCATCCTCGCCATCTGCCTGATCCGGGACGGCGTCATGCGCGCGCGCTATCCCCTCTCCGACGAGCTGGACAGGGATCTCGCGCACGACAAGCGCTCGACCGTCTGGCAGGAGTACCTGCGGGCCCTGCGGACGCCGCACATCTCCGTCACCGGTCCGTACGAGCTGGTGCAGGGGCACGGCGGCCTGGGGCTGGTGGCTCGTCACGCCATCCAGGAGAACGGACAGCCGATCGGCGCGGTGGCGATCGTCCTCGACCTCGGGCCGCTGCTGCGGCAGGTGAACGTCGATCCCATGCCGGCTGGCCTGGACCTGGCGCTGCGCGACGGGGCGGGCGCGACGTTCCACGGTCGGCCGGGTGTGTTCGCGGAGGACCCGGTCGTGCAGCGAATCGCGCTGCAAGATGGCGCGTGGGACGCGGCCGCGGTGCCCCGCGGCGGATGGCATCAGGGCGTGCGCAGGCCGGTCTGGTTCTTCAGGCTGGCGGGGCTGGTCTTCGCCGGGTTACTGGCGTTCGTCGTGTACCTGATCGCCCAGCGCGTCGCCGCGCGCCAGCAGCACGTCCGCGATCTGGCCCGCAGCGAGGCCGAGGTCTGGCGGAAGGCGCTGCGGGTCATCGGCCACGAGATCAACAACTCGCTGGCGCCCGTGACGTCGCTGGTCCACTCGGCCAAGCTGATGACGGGCCAGCCGGCGATGTTGCCGCGGCTGGCGCCGGTGCTGGACGTGATCGGGGAGCGCGCCGATCACCTGCGCACGTTCCTGGACGAATACGCGAAGCTGGCCCGGCTGCCCCCTCCGGTGAAGGCGGCCGTCGACTGGGAGGCGTTCCTGGCAGAGCTCGCTTTGCTGTACCCCTTCAAGCTCGAAGGCGGGTCGCCGTCGAGTCCCGGCTACTTCGATCGGGCTCAGATGCACCAGGTGCTGATCAACCTGCTGAAGAACGCGTCCGAGTCGGGAGGGCCCGCCGGCGAGGTTCGCATGCGAATCGGCCTCGAGCGTGAACTGACCATCTCGATCCTGGACCGGGGCGCGGGGATGAACGCCGAGCAGCTGGCGCGCGTCGGCGAGCCGTTCTTCACGACCAAGCGCTCGGGCACGGGGATCGGCCTGCACCTCTGTCGCGAGATCGCCCTGGCGCACGGCGGTACGTTCCAGCTGGCGCCTCGACCCGGCGGCGGCATGACCGCCAGCGTCCACCTGCCGCGTGAACCGTAGCGCGGCCAGCTGGCAGCTGGTGCACGTGACCTTCCCCGTGCGCGACACCTGCTGGTCGTAGAACAGGCGCTCACCCAATCTGACCCGTGCCTCGGTCAGCATGGCGCCGGCGGGGACCGGCAGCTTAGGAAATGTCGTCGGCGCTGCGCTCCTGGGCGCCCCGGCGCCACCCGCCCACGTTCCCATCACGACAGCCAGCCAGACAGACAATGCGAGTCGTTCCGTTGCGGCTCCCCCGAGGCTCCTGGTTTCGCGGCCGCTCGAGTGCGTGCCGCCGATCAGGGAACGCACTCGCCGCCCGGGCATTACGGGCCAGCCGATGCGGGGCCGAACCGTTCGAACAGCTCCAGAACGCCCGAAGGGAGGCGCACCCCGTCGGGCACGCCCCCCTTGCTGCCTTCCCCTTCTCCCGTCCGCCGCTACTTCGCCTTCTTGCAGTCGCACCCTCCACCGCACCGGCACCCGGGGCTGCAGGCGCAGCGGTCGCCACAGCTGCACGGCTCGACCGGGGCGCCGGCGCATCCACACGACGCGTTCGCGCACTGACAGTCGTTCTGATTCGGCTTTTCCATGGACGTTCTCCCTGTTGCGAGGCCGGCTCCATTGCCTGCCTTCACCCAGCACGACGCAGGACGCGCGGCCGCATTACACCCGACGGGAGATTTCCTTGGCGGACGCCGAGGCCGCGGGGTAGTCGTGATCCATGTCCCACCAGCCGTCGAACCCGGAGAACCCCGTCACGCCCCGGATCGCCGAGGTCCTGGTCGACAACCATCGGGACTTCCTCCGCTTCGTCGAACGGCGCGTCGGTAGCCGCGCCATCGCCGAGGAGATCGTCCAGGACGCCTTCGTGCGCAGCCTGGACCGGGCCGACGAGCTGCGCGATTCGATGGTGGGCTGGTTCTATCGGGTCCTGCGCAATGCCGTAATCGACTACCAGCGCCGGCAGACCGTCGCGAACCGGCGGCTCGACCAGTTCGCCGCCGAGCTGGAGTCGACCAGCGACGGCGGCGAAGAGCTGTCGCGGATCGCCTGCGGCTGCGTCCTGAAGCTGGCCGAGACGCTGAAGCCGGAGTACGCGGACGCGCTCCGGCGGATCGAGATCGATCGAGTCGCGGTGAAGGACTACGCCGACGCGATCGGGATCACCGCGGCCAACGCCGGGGTGCGGATCTTCCGTGCGCGCGAGGCGTTGCGAAAGCAGGTCGCCCGCTCCTGCGGGACCTGCGCGGAGCATGGCTGCCTGGACTGCACCTGCCAGGCCTCCGCGCCCGTGGCGGCGCCGTCTACCTGACGCGCGATGGCCGCAAAGGCGGCGAGGCCTTCGGATCGCGCGCGCCGCGGGTGAAAGATCTCCCACCTTCCACGGTCTAATGTGCGGCCGACGACCCGGCGGACGGGGCGCCGACGCCACAGGAGGATGTGATGTCAGTCATTCAGGTCGGGCTGGTGGACAAGACGGGCGCCCTGGATCCGGGGCTGGTCGAGAGCGCCGCGGCGGCGCTGAACATCCAGGTGATGCGCGACTTGACGCAGTACTGGAGCGTGACGGCGACGGTTCGCTATCTGCCGAACCCCAAGAAGATCCCCGCCGGTGTCTGGCCGGTGTTCCTGGTGCCGAAGTTGCCCCCCGGCGAGGGCGGCGTGCACCTGGACAAGAACAACCAGCCTTACTCGCTGGTCATCGGAACGCCGGACAGCGACGAGTGGACCATCGACGCGAGCCACGAGACGATCGAGATGCTGGTCGATCCGTCAGGCAATCGATTGCAGACGTCCCATGCCATCCAGATCTCCGGCAACGACACGGTCGATGCGCCGGGCGAATTTCAGTACCTGGTCGAGGCCTGCGATCCGTGCGAGGGGAACCAGTACGCGTACGCGATCCAGGGGATCGCCGTGTCGGACTTCATCACGCCGCGCTTCTACGATCCGGTGGTGACCGCAGGCACGCGGTACAGCTTCGGCGGCAACATAAAGCGGCCCCGGCAGATCCTTCCCGGCGGCTACATCTCCTTCGTCGATCCCCAGAAGGACCGGGTCGAGCAGATCCTGTACCTGGGGAACCAGCCGCAGCTGCGCGACCTGGGGCCCGCCGACGGCGTCAGCCTGCGCAAGTTCGCCGACTGGAAGACCTTCGACCTCGTCCGCGCGGGCCGCCGTCCCAACCACGAGCAGGTCAGGCTGCGAAGCGATCACCGCCGCGCCCTGGACACCGCGGCGCTGAAGAGAATCGCCCTCTATTAGCTGGAAGGATCCTCTCGGCGGGGGCCTGCGATCGGCCGCACGTACGCAACTTCGACCGCCGCCGTCCGATCGAACGCCCTGGATTCGCTCGACCAATCGACCGCGCCCGACAAACCGCGAATTGTCACTTGAACCCTGTGCGCTGGTGGTCTACTACTATCCACATACAACTACATTGGGTGTGGCTGTAGGGGTGAACTACAAGAAAGGGTCGACGGTACTAGTTCCATGAAGAATTCGATGGTTACGGTGGTTCTGGGGGCGGGGTTGGCGATGGTGGCGGGGTGCGTTGGTCCGGGGACTTCGGTCCGGCCGGATGGGCGGGGGGCAGAGGTGCGGGGGACGGCGACGGTGGTGGCGGGCCAGGCGCGCCCGCTGGTGGCGGGGCCGATCAGGCTGCTGCACGCCAACGCCGATGGTCGCGCGGTGCCGAAGTTCTCGCGCGTCTGGGTCATCAGCGGAGCGGAAGACTGCCGGAACGGCACCCCGCTGGACTGGGATGGCGCCAGCGCCGTCCAGATCCAGAAGGACGAGATGCTGTGCGTGCAGACGGCTCGGTCCGCGCGCGTGTCGTGGCACGGCCGTGCGCTGCCGGTCGCCGGCCCGACCATGGTTCGCCAGGCCAGCCTGCGCTGAACCGCGCCGGACCGGCGAGAAGGATCGCCGCGCACGAGATCGGACGGACCTGCGCCCCATCCCCGCTTTGCCGGGTGGGACGGGTATCCGCCCGATCGGGCGCGCGTGCGCTTGATCCCTCGCCCGATGCGGACTGTGTACCAGCGGGGAGCGAGCGAGGCTGCGCGGTGACCGGCGCCGCCCGGCGGGCGCCGGTCGCGACCGACGGCAACGGCGACGCGCCATTTGTTCGTGCGTTGCCGATTGCCGGGGTCCCGTTGGCGTCCTGTAGAATTTCACCTGTGACTGACCAGCACCGCCCCCGGGGGGCCGTGACCCGCTGGCAAGACGGCGGGAACGCGCGCGCGTGAGCGGACAGCGTCGCGTTTTCGCGCCTGCCGCCGGTTTCAGGGTCTGGTTGCTCGCTGCCTGGGGTGTCGCCTTCACGAGCTGCATCGCCGACAAGCCCGCCGCGGTCTTGACGCACGCCGAGCGCGCACCGACTTCGCGTGGTGCGCCGCCGGCGCACGGCCGCGCCTCCGCAACCACGCTTCAAAGCCGATTGCTGCCCAGCGGCTTGCTCGTGCTCCTGGATCAGGATCCGTACGCGACGAGGGCCGGCGTCGTCAGCATCGTTCAGGGCGGGTCCAGCACCGATCCCGCGGGAAGTGAAGGCCTGGCCCACCTGGTCGAGCACCTGACGTTTCGTGCCGCCGTTCGCCGCCCGGACGATGCGCGGGAACCAGCCCGTCGTCGCGCCGCAGACGAGGATCGGCGGGAGCGCCTCGTCCGGCTGGCCGCCGTCGAGGCCAACGGATTGACGTCCGCCGATACGATCACGTTCTACGAGTTCGGGCAGACCGCCGCCCTCACGGACCTGTTCGATCTCGAAGCCGAGCGCCTTTCCAATCCTCTGGACGGCGTGGACGAAGCGGCGATGGCGATCGAGCGCCGGGTGATCGCCAGCGAATATCAGGCGCGCGAGGATCCGCGCGCGGGCCTGTGGGCGACCTCGCACCTCGTCCCGCTGGTCTTCCCCCCGGCGCACCCCTACGCTCGCCCTCCCGGCGGATCTCCGCGAAGTCGTGACACCCTGACCTTCGCCGGCGCGCGCGCTTACGCTGCCGCCAACTTTCGACCGGAGCGGATCACGTTGCTGGTGACCGCGCCAGCCGGCGCCATCGACCTGGACAGCCTGATAACGCGACTCCCCCCGCCGATGATCGGTGATGCCAGCCATCCCCAGGCTCGCTCGAACCTCCCACCGGCCGACACCGCGCCTGACGTCCCTGCGCGTGGTCTCGTGAGGGTCTCTTCACCGCTGCGCGCACAGCAACTGTGGCTCGCCTGGCTGCTGCCTGACAGCTACGGGCGCTACGGCGCGCTGGAGAGCGCGCTGACCCAGTGGGTGCAGGAAGACCTGGACACCGACGAGTTGCGCAAGCGCGACCCGCACATCAGGCAGACCGCGGCCGTACTGATTCCGGGCCGGGACGGTGGTGTCCTTGCCGTACGGGTGCTGTTGAAAGACGGAGGCGACCCGAATCGGGTCGTCGACATCGTCACCCAGGCTGTTTCGACGTTGTGGACACGCGAGGCAGCCGAACGCGGCCGGCTGGAACTGCTGAGGGCCACCGTCGAAACGCAGCGCGCGCTGGGCGAGCCGTCTCAGGAGGTGCGGGCCGTCGAAGAAGCTCAGCAAGCCGCCCTCTCCTCGCGTCCCAGGCTCCCCGAAGAAGCAATGCAAGCGATCGCCAGCGTGACGTCGGCAGAGCTCGTGGAGGCGGCGCGACACCTGCTGGCTCGAGAGCGGCGGCAGGCGGTGGTGTTCACGCCCACTGAGGTGGGCGAAGCGCCGCTCATCCCTGCGAAGGTTGCGGTCCCCGCCAACCCGGATCACCTCTTTCGGGCGGCGGCCTCGTGGGACGCTGAACGGGCGGTGGACAGGACAGCTCCCGTCAGCGGGGTCACGCAGCAGCGGTTGGCGAACGGCCTGACCGTCATCGTGGCGCGCCGCCGATCACCCTCCGTCGTCGCGTGGCTCGGTTTCCACGGCGGTTACGCCGACGCAGACCCACCCCTGACGGTCCAGGTCGCGCTGCGCACGCGGCCTGATGCCGTCGAGGCGGCACGTCACGGGGCGCTCTCGGGGCGCGCCGTGTCGACCGACGCCTCCGTCGAGACGCTGGAGTTCTCGCCCGAGAACCTGGCCCCGGCGCTGGCTGGTTTGCTGGCGAAGGGGACTGTCCCATTGCAAGCCTGGCCGTCTCCGAAGACACTGGACAGGGTGCTGGCGTCGGTGGATACCGATCTGGATCCCTCATCCAAGAGGGCGAATCGCGACTTTCGACGGGCGATGTTCGGCGCGCATCCTCTCGGGACGACCGTGGACCTAGCCGACCTTCCCAAGGTCACGAAGGCCTCTGTCGATGCGTGGATCAGCCGGGTTCACGATCTGCGAAACGCGGTTCTCGTCGTCGTCGGTGACGTGGATGCGGGCGAGGTCGTCGCCTATGTCCGCGCGCTAGCGGCGGCCCCGTCGGCGACATCCGCCAGGAAAGAATTGCCTTCCCTGCCACCCCTGGACCCGAGGAAACCCGGGCAGGATCACGTGACCTCCGTGCTCACCGCCCGTCGCGGGACGATGACGGACGTCAGGCTTGGCTGTTTGCTGCCGCCGATGCGGGCCACGACGCGCGCGGAGTTCGAGATCCTGCGACTGGCGGTGGAGCAGCGCCTGATCGACGTTCTCCGCTTCCAGAAAGGGGACACGTACAACGTGAACGTGGATCTGGAATGGCTGCGTGGTGGGGTGACCGACCTCGAGATCTCGGTTCTGGCGGACGCCGGCGCGCTGGTCGATGTCCTGGGTACCTTGCATGCGGAGTGGCGGCGTTGGGGCAGCGCGGGGTTCGCTGAGGGCGAACTTGCCGTGGCGCGCCGCCTTTACGCTGGCGTGCTCTCGTCGACGTACTCGTACGGACAGGCCATCGCCTTTCACCTGTTCAACGATTGGAACTCTGACCCCGCTGCCGCGGGGCGAGACACGTTCTCCGGCGATCCTTCATCGGTGAAGGCGGCGCGTCTGGGGGAGTTGTTCGCCACCTGCCGCGCCAACGCGGTCCTGGGCGTGACCGGGGACGACGGTGTCATCCGCCCCGCGGTCCGGAACGCCTGGTCCGAGGCACGGTGAGGTCGTGAACGGGCGGCGGCGACAAACCCTGGCGATGTGCGCTCTGGCCGTCGCCGTGGCTCCGTCGTGCGCGCCGAGCCTGGATGGTGCCGGAGGCGCTGGGACCTCCCATCGAACGATCCCCGTCATCGCCGATGCCCCGCGCGCCCCCATCCGTCCGGGCGCTTACGATCTCGGGAAGGCACCGGTCTTTTCCAAGGCGCTGATGTTCGTCGACGTGGACTACGTCGACAAGAATCGGCTGCGATGGCTGGACCTGTTCCTCGGCAGCCTGGAATACGTTCAGCGCGACACCCCCGAGGTCATCGTCGAACACTGGTACCAGGACAGGGAGCCATGGGTGAGCGTGAGGGTGAACGCGACGACCAGGAGGTTCCCGGTGCCTCCGTTCACGGGGCCCTGGCAGTTCGACACGTTGATCAAGGAGGTCCTTGGTTACGTTCAGGACCATCTGCTGCCCGTGGCTCCCGAAGAGGAAGGCCCGCGCCTGCTGGAGATCGAGCTCGCGGCTACGAACGGGATGCTTCATGCGCTCGATCCGCACTCCGTGCTGCTGGACGCCGAGACCTATCGGATCACGTTGGGCGGCGCCGGCGACGGACCCAGCGGAGCTGTCGGTATGGTGGTGGAGCCCAGGGATGATGATCAGGTGGAGATCACGGGGCTGTCCCCGTCGGGCCCCGCGGCGCTGGCGGGCCTGGCGGTCGGAGACCGGCTGGTTCGCATCGACGATCTGGCCGTACGCCACATGAATCTGGACGACGTCATCCCCCATCTCAGGGGAGGCGTCGGCAGCACGGTCCAGATCACCTTCTCACGCGGCGGGAAAGAGCGTACCGTCGCGATCACCCGCGATTTTATCCGGGCGGCGGCGTCTGTTTCCGACCACCGCGTGCTGACGACGCGCCTGAGCACGGGTAAAGAGACCGCGATCGGCTATGTGAGGCTGGAGCACTTCTACGTCGACGCCGCGACCGGGGTCGTGAACGCGTTGGCGGAGTTCGCGAAGGCCGGCGTCGCTGGTGTGGTCCTGGACCTGCGTGGCAATAGCGGGGGCCTCTATGAGCAAGCCGTCAAGGTCGCGGACGCGTTCTTGAAGAGCGGTCGCATCGTCGCCATGGTGGCGCCCGGCAACAAGCGGAAAGTCGAAAGCGCGCAGGAGTCCGGCAGCGAGCCCGAAGTGCCCCTTGCCGTACTGGTGGATCATGGCTCCGCGGCCGCAGCGGAGATCGTTGCCTCGGCGCTGAAGGAGAACGACCGAGCTGTCGTCGTGGGCGAGAAGACGTTCGGCGAAGGATCGGTGCAGGTCTTGTTCGACCTCCGCTCGCCGCTGTCGGCTGCTGCAAGCGAAAAGCTGGGCCTCAAGCTGACGACGGCGGAGTGGGTCACCCCCGCGAACGGCTCGATACAGGCTGCCGGGCTGACACCCGACATCGTGTTGCGCCCCGCGCGCGTCTCGGAGGGGCCGGAAGATCCGCCGCTGCGGCTGGAGGCGCCAATCCGCCGCAACGAGGCTGGATACGACACCGCGCTGGCCCGAATGGGCGCCGCGCCCGCGGGCCAGCCCTTCGCCACGCTGCCGTTCGTTTTCGTCGCCCGGAGCTCGCCGGTCCGCGGTGCCGAGGTCTCCGGCGGCGGGAATCGTTTCGCCGACGCCGCCGGAAGAGACTTCAGCGTCCAGTTCGCGCGTGACCTGCTGGCCGCCGCATCGTCGGCGTCTCGACGGCGCGTGCTGGAGCAAACGACGAAGCTGGTCGAGCAGATCAGGGGGGAGGAGGAGCGCCGGCTGGCCTCGGCCCTGCGCCGGAGAAAGATCGACTGGACGGCAGGGAGTGACCGGTCGGCTACGGGGCAGCTCGAACTCGAGGTCGCCACCAGCGACGCGGAGCCCGGACCGGGACAGAAGTTCGTCGTGCGCGGCGTCGCCAAGAACGTGGGGACGCATCCTCTTCATCGCGTGCGCGCCGTTCTGAAGGCGCCGGGCGACCTCTTCGATGGCAATGAGTTCACCTTCGGCACCATCGAGCCGGGGCGAACCCGCACGGCTGAAATCACGCTGGAGGTTCCGGAGGGCGTACCTCCGGCGTCGCACACGGTCACCGCGCTGGGCTCGTGCGACGAGTGCGGAGAGGGGACGCGCCGGGAGTTCGTGACGCAGACGGGAGGGCGGGCGCCCCCCGTCTTATCGATCGACTACGCGACGGCGGATGCTCCGAACGTGCCCGGTCCAGATTCGAAGGTGTCGACCGCGCAGTCCCGGCGAAAGCAGCTGGTCGTCACCGTTCGCGTCGTCGGCGCGGGCGCGGCGAAGAATCTGCTGGCCAGTCTCCGGAGTGCCCCCGGTCAGGAGTACGTCCGGGTCGACGTTGGGCTGTTCCGGACACGGCAGCTCGACCAGGGGCAGGCGGCCACGTTCTCATTCGTGTATGACGACCTGCTGGATGGCCGCGACGAGCCGTACCGGTTCGATCTGTTGCTGTGGGAAGAAGATACCGGCAACGTCGCGAAGCACCGTATCTCCTTCGAACGGGGCGGAGCCGGTGCCGCCACCGGCCATGTCACGCCGCCGACCGTCAGCGCCTCGGCTCCCACGGCGGTTCACTCGGCCTCCGTTCGCGTGACGGGCGAGGCCGTGGGCGCCGGCGGCCTGCGGGACGTGTTCGTCACGGTTCATCGCCTGGGCTCTTCCCGACCCGCGCACAAGGTGTTCTACCTGGCAAGCCCGGGCGGCGGGGATCGCCTGCCGTTCATCGCGGACGTTCCTCTCGAGGCGGGCAGCAACTATCTGCGCGTCATCGCGCGGGGGGCGGACGGCGCCGCGACCACCTACCCGCTGTTGGTGCTGATGACCCCTGCCCCGGACAGCGCAAAGTAGCCCGCTCGATCGAGGCGGTCCGTCACCTTCCTGTACGGCGCGACAGCTGGTGTGCCTTCGAAGCCACGCGTCTCCGGGAGCTTGCGCCAGCCGGGCACGTCGGACCTGTCCTCGGAGCTTTTGATTCTCCCCGCTGATAAGGTCGCCGCTGACGCCACAGTGATTCATGGTCCGTCCGCAACCACCACCCAGCACCGAGGACAGCGAGGAAGGGCGCGCTTTCCTGCAGACGCGGCTCGCGTTGTTCTGGAAGGTGCTGTTCTTCTTCAACCTGGCGGGCGGCATCCTGGGGCTGGCCGGCGGGGGGATGGTGAAGCAGGGGCCGGACACGGTCATCACGTTCGGAAGCATCCTGCTGACCGCGGCGTTCTGGTCGGTGTGCCGGCGCGGGAGGCGGTCGATCCGGTTCTGCCGGATCGTCGACGGGGGCGGCATGCTGGTGGTCGCGGTCGTGGGCAGCTTCCTGACCCGCTTCATCCTCGTCTCGTTCGTGCGCGAACACGCGGTCGTCACGGTGGAAGGCTCGGTCTTCGCCGACGCGTACGTGGTCATGATCGATCTGTTCCCGGCGGCGATGTTCCTGGCCATCCGGGCGGCGCTGATCCCGTCGTCGCCTCGTCGCACGGTGGTGGTCACCGGCCTGGTCGGGATCCCGAAGATCGTGCTCTCCAGCCTGCTGGTGCCGGGGGTCGGGGGCGGGCTGGCCTGGCGGGCGGCGCATTCGGGCATCTATCCGTGGTTGCCGACGACGTCGGTGATGGAGTGGACCATCGCCACCATCACCTGCACGGTCATCTCGCGGGTCATCTATGGGCTGCGGGCGGAGGTGCGCGAGGCGCGGCGGTTCGGCCAGTACGTGCTGGAGCGGAAGATCGGCGAGGGAGCGATGGGCGTCGTCTACCGGGCGACGCACGCCATGATGCGCCGGCCGGCCGCGATCAAGCTGCTGCTGAAGGAGCGGGCGAACGAGGCGGATCTGGCGCGCTTCGAGCGGGAGGTGCAGCTGACCAGCCGGCTGGTGCACCCGAACACGATCTCGATCTTCGACTACGGGCGCACCGCCGAGGGCGTCTTCTACTACGTGATGGAGTACCTCGACGGCCTGGACCTGCAGAGCCTCGTCGAGCGCTACGGGCCGGTCGAGCCGCCGCGGGTCATCCACATCCTGGCGCAGGTCAGCGGCGCCCTGGCCGAGGCGCACGCGCTGGGCCTGATCCATCGCGACATCAAGCCCGCGAACATCGTGCTTACCGAGCGGCCCGATGAGCCCGACGTGGTCAAGGTGGTCGACTTCGGTCTGGTGAAGATGTTCGGCGGGAACATGACCGACTCCGCGGCCGGCGAGGCCATCATCGGCACGCCGCTGTACATGGCGCCCGAGGCCATCGCCGAGCCCGACACGGTCGACGGGCGCGCCGACGTCTATGCCGTGGGCGCGGTCGCGTACTTCCTGCTCACGGGACAGCACGTGTTCCAGGCCGCCACCATCATCGAGGTCTGCAGCAAGCACATGCTCGAGCAGCCGGTTCCCCCCTCGCGGCGGCTGGGCAGGGAGTTCTCCGCGGACCTCGAGGCCATCGTGCTCGCGTGTCTGGCGAAGAATCGCGAGGCCCGTCCGGCCTCGGCGGCGGCGCTGCGGGCGGCCCTGCTCGGCTGCGCGGACGCGGCGGCCGTCGATCTGCCCGCCGCGCGGGCCTGGTGGAGGGCCCATCGGGCCAGCCCCCTGACCAGGCCGAGCACGGTCGCGGGCGCCGATGACACCGGCGCGGGGCCGGCGACGATGGCGATCGATCTCGGCGGTCGCAGCACCATGGTCGCGAACGACGCCCGCTGACGGGCCACAGGGATGCCTGGCCTCTGGCCACGACGATCCGCGCCCGTCCTTTGTCGCCTATGACCGCGTCAACGTCAGCCGGGCGCGGCTGGCTGCCAGCACGGCGGCCGGCGGTCCCTCGGCGTCGGGCAGCCAGAGGCTGACCGACGTGCCCCCGCCCTCGCGGCGCGCCAGGCCCAGGCGCCCGTGGTGCAGCTCGACGATCTCGCGCGACAGCGCCAGGCCCAGGCCGCTGCCCGTCGGCTTCGTCGTGAAGAACGGGACGAAGAGGCTCTCCATGACGTCGTCGGGGATCCCGGGACCGCGGTCCAGCACGGCGATGCGACAGCCGCCCTCCGCCGCTGTCTCGCCCACCACCTTCACCTGATCGGGCGGGCCCCCCGCCTCGTAGGCGTTCTTGATCAGGTTGATCAGCACCTGCTGGATCTGCGCGCGGTCGAAGAAGCCGGGACGGGCCGGCAGCTCGCCGACCTGCAGCTCGGGCCAGAAACCGCGCAGACCGTCGAAGAAGGGCCCCCACGCCACCGCGACCGGCCTGGGCGGCGGAATCTTCGTCAGCCTGGCGTAGCCGTCCAGAAAGCCCTGCAGGTGCAGCGTCCGCTCCTGCACGCGCTCCAGCATGGCCGGCAACTTCGGCAGGTGCTCGGGGCGCTGCAGGATCGTCCTGGCCGAGCTGACCAGCGACGCGATCGGGCCCAGCGAGTTGTTGATCTCGTGGCCGATGATGCGGATGACCTTCTTCAGGCCGGCGACCTCGTGTCGGGTCAGCTCCTGGGTGACGCTGCGGACCGCGATCAGCGTCTGGCCGTCGTCCAGGTGCCGCCGCGACAGGTGAAACGTCTCGCGGCCGGCCGCGCCCTCGACGTTGAACAGCTCGTCTCCCTCGGACAGCAGGGCCTGCCGCAGCGACGGGGGAGCGCGCTTGATCATCGACAGGAAGTTCTCGCCCTCCACGGCCATGCCGTCGAAGAACAGCTCGCGCGCCGCGCGATTCGTGAAGACGATGCGGCCCGCCTCGCCGAACAGCACGATGGCGACGGGCGTCGTCTCGACCACGGTGCGCAGCAGGCCTTCCCGGCGCTCACCCGTGCTGCGCTGCTCCTCCAGCTGGCTGCTCAGGGAGGCGATCCGTCTCGTCGCCGCGGCTCGCGAGCGCCAGGACCACAGGCCGAAGGCGAGCGCGCCCGCCATCACGACGCCGTCGCCCACTGCTCCGAGATTCGACACGCCCGCCACCGTAGCTGATCCGGCGCCAAGGGACCAGGCGCCGGCTGGCGCGACCAGGCGCGGACAGTGACGGACAGTGTCCGCGGACCAGTCGCGGGTCGACGGCGCGAAAGCCGCGCCGCCGCGCCGCTTCGAGCGGGCACGGCGGCTGCACAGGGCCGGCTCGCCTTTCGCCTTCGCAACCAAGGAGCCCGCCATGACCTCCCGTTTTCGAGCTGCAATCAGCATCGCCGTCGTCGCGCTGGCGGCGATGCCCGGCCCCTCTGCCCATGGAGAGCAGGACGCACCATCCGCCGCCGCGCTGACGCCACCCAGGCTGGTCACCTTCGTCGACGCGACCTATCCGGCGGCGGCGAAGGCGGCGGGGCTGCAGGCCCAGGTCGACCTGGAGCTGACGATCGACGCGACCGGGAAGGTGATCGCCGCAGGCGTGGTCCAGGCGGTGGGCAACGGCTTCGATCAGGCCGCCGTCGAAGCGGCGCGCCAGTTCGTGTTCGCGCCGGCGCGCCGCGGAGAGCGGGCCATCGGCGCGCGCATCCGCTACCGCTACCTGTTCGAGCTGCCGGCCGCGCCCGCGCCCGCGCCAACGACCGGCGAGCTGGAGGGCCGCGTGCTGGCGCGCGGCCAGGACCAGAGCGTCGCGAGCGTGGCCGTCACGCTGGTCTCGGCCGACGGCGCTGTCACGCGCCGGACGGTCGCCGACCCGTCAGGCGCCTTTCGCTTCCAGCAGCTGCCCGCCGGACGATTCCGCGTCAGCCTGGCCGCGCCGGGCCGCGCGCCGCTGCTCGCCGAGGAGGACATCGCCGCGGGCGAGCTGACGTCGGTCACCTATCGCATGGACGCGACACGCCCCTCGAATGAACCGGCCGCGCTGGAGTATGGCGCCACCGCCACCATCGAGGCCCCACCCCGCGAGGTCACGAAGCGCAGCCTCAGCGGCGCGGAGCTGGTGCGCATGGCCGGAACGCGCGGCGATCCGTTGCGCGCCATCGAGTACATGCCGGGCGTGGGACGCTCGCCGCAGGCCGACATCATCATCCGCGGCTCGTCTCCCGCGGACTCGGAGGTGGAGTTCGAGGGCGCGCCCGTCTATCGCCTGTATCACTTCGGCGGCCTGACCAGCTTCGTGCAGCCGCGGCTGCTGGACAAGATCGATCTCTACCCGGGCAACTTCTCGGCGCGCTTCGGACGCAAGATGGGCGGCATCGTCGAGGTCGCGCTGCGCGATCCCAGGACGGACGGGCTGCACGGCCTCCTCGACATCAACATCGTCGACAGCTCGTTCCTGATCGAAGGGCCGCTGGGCCCGCGCTGGTCGTTCGCGGTGGCGGCCAAGCGCAGCTACTTCGATCTCTTCATCGACAAGCTGGTGCCGAAGGACACGGCGCAGCTGACGGCGGCGCCGGTGTACTGGGACTACCAGGCGATGCTGGCGTACAAGCCCAGCGCCGCCGATCGGTTTCGCGCCCTGGTCTACGGTTCGTACGACGATCTGCAGCTGATCCTGGCGCACCCGGCGGACGCCGACCCGTCGGTGCGCGGGGGCCTGGGTCAGAAGACCGCCTTCCACCGGGCGCAGCTGACCTGGCAGCACA